>Ga0209986_10001463_pt1 | contig 22600 bp, 18 predicted proteins | sample BlataG_FD_183168 | JGI IMG/M metagenome (GOLD analysis project Ga0209986, IMG submission 183168) | Deep subsurface microbial communities from Black Sea to uncover new lineages of life (NeLLi) - Black_00105 metaG (SPAdes) (version 2) | ecosystem: Environmental > Aquatic > Marine > Oceanic >... | reverse complement strand
GTCGCGAGGCAGTGGCCAGTGGCAACGAGGGGGAACTGCTCATCGAGGTCAACCTGTCGGGTGACGCCGGCCGCAGTGGCGTGCAGCCAGCAGCAGCGGCGGAGCTGATCACCGCGGTGGCTGAACTACCGGGCCTGCGGCTGCGGGGCCTCATGGGCATGGCCAGTCATCCCGAGGCGGGCCGTGACCCCCGGCAGGAATTTGCCAGCCTGCGGTTGCTGCGCGATCAGCTTGTCGCCCGCTTCCCTGAAGCGGGCGGCCTGCCAGAACTGTCGATGGGCATGAGTGGCGACTTCGAGGCCGCCATCCTCGAAGGCAGCACCATGGTGCGGATCGGTTCAGCCTTGTTTGAAGGGCTGTTGTAAGCGGTTTGGTTCGTCGAAACGTTTTCTTTTTTGTTGTGCTGCCTCCTTCACTGCCACCTGGCGGCAGGAAGCCGCCAATGAGCACCAGCGGGCGGAGGCCCGCCAAGGAGAGGCCGACAGGATGTCGGCGCTTTCCGTGAAGCGGCCGCCACCGGTCGGGGGTGCCCGTGCCCATTCGCTGTACGTTCACGTCGGCCATCCAGGCCTCCGTTCACTGCCTGTCCGCGGCGCTTCGCCCTCCGGGCTTCGCTTGCTTCCAGAGCTCGCTCATGGGCACGGGCACCCCCGACCCCGTCGTAAAAAACTGGACGCGGAAGATGAACAAGGAAGCCGGAAGCTGGAGCGACGGCGACCGGACAGGCAGTTCGTTTGATGTGGCTGGCAAATTCGGTACTGCCAACCGGCGGCAGGATGCCGCCCGTGAGCGCCAGCAGAACGTCACAAACCTTGGCTTTGTGGCGTTCTGCCTCAGGAAAGTCGGGCAGGCGGCCCGAGCTTTCCGTGAAACGAGCCCATTCCGAAAGGTCAGTCATCAAACCGAATTTCAAGGATCTCAAACTTCATCGTGCCGGCCGGAACGTCGATTGAGACCTTCTGGCCGACCTTGCTGCCCATCAGCCCTTGTGCCAACGGACTGGCAACGTTGATCTTGCCGGCGTCGTAGTCTTCCTCACCGGCACCGACCAGCACAAAGGTCTCTTCGTCACCGAAGTCGAGGTCCTTCACAATCACCGTCGATCCGAAGACAACCTCGTCGCCCGCCTCTTTGGGCCGCTCGACGATCACCGCCCGGGCCAGCTTGTCGCGGAGCAGGTTGATTTTGGCTTGGAGCATGCCCTGGCTCTCACGGGCACCGTGATACTCGGCGTTTTCGCTCAGGTCACCCTCGCTGCGGGCCTCGGCGATCCGCTTGGTGATCTTGGGCATTTCTTCCTGTTCAAGCAGGTCAGCCTCAGCCTTCAGCTTGTCGTAGCCAACCTTTGTCATCGGGATGCGATCAGACATGCAATTTCCTCTTCTTGCAGATCACAGGGGATAGCGGGCGGTTACACCGGGTGGAATCACCACGGCTTCAGGCGGCCTGGTCCGGGTCGTAGAGTAGCCGGCCGCAGCTGCGGCACATCACGGCGTTTGCCAGCAGGAGCTGGGAAATCTGTTTGCCCGTGAGCTGTTGATGGCAGCCGCCGCAGCAGCCGCTATCGACGGTCGCCATGCCGTCCTCGCCCTTGTGCTTGACAACTCGTTGGTAAAGCTCGCGGAGCTCATCGGTGAGATCGGCCTCGGCCTCCTGCAGTTGGGCGGTAACCCGGGCGACCTCCTGCTCAAGCTGATCGGTTTCTGCAGTCACCTGTCGCTTGAGGCCAGCGAGCTTTTCGGTTGCCTGCTTGACCTGCTGCTCGGCTGCCGGCTGCCGGCTGCGAACTTCGTCGACCCGTTCCAATGATTCGAGGATTTCATCCTCGAGCACCTTGATCGCCATCTTGTCGGCTTCGATCTGCTCACCGAGCAGCTGGTATTCCTTGTTGGTCTTGGCGGTGTTCCGCTTGGCTTCAAGGTCGCTGATCTTGCCCTCGGCCGTCCGCAGCTGCAGCTGTTTCGTGTCGACCAGCTTCTGGGTGTGCCGCAGCCCGTCGGCAAGCTCGTCGCGGGCCGCCTCGGCGGCAGTGAGGCGGCCGGTGCCAGCAACGATCTGGCGGGGGCCCGCAGCCAGCCGACCGCGCAGGTCGGCGAGCTGTTGCTGGATGCGATGCAGGGTGCGAACAATAGTGGCAGCAGTGGCAACGGCCATGAAAATCCTCCAGGATTTTCCCAGCCTACCACAAGCACGTTACCGCCGAAATCATCCCGGCACTTTCGCAGGCATAGCTGCCGGGGCACCGGGCCGCGGGAGTGCCCCGCGGCCCGGCTGTCCGTCAGCCAGTGGCGTTACCGAGAAAATTCTCGAGCTGCTTCGACCGCACCGGGTGCTGCAGTTTTTTGACCGCCTTGGCCTCGATCTGGCGGACCCGTTCACGGGTGACTCGGAAGATCCGGCCGACCTCTTCGAGGGTATAGGTGTAGCCGTCGGTGAGTCCGTACCGCAGCCGAATGATCTCCCGCTCGCGGTAGGTCAGGGTCTTCAGCAGCGAGTCGAGCTTGTCCCGCAGCAGGCCGTGGGTCGTCGACTCGGTCGGGCTCGACGCGCCCAGGTCTTCAACCAGTTCGCTGAAGCTGGCGTCGTCACTCTCCCCGATCGGCCGGTCGAGGCTCATCGGCTGCCGGCCCATGTCGAGCACCCGGCGGGCATCCTCCAGGCCGACCTCGGCGGCATCGGCAATTTCCTCTGGGGTCGGCTCGCGGCCGAGTTCGTGCAGCAGCTTCTTGGCGGTAGCCCGCAGTTTTGTCAGGAGGTCGATCATGTGGACCGGAATCCGAATCGTCCGGGCCTGGTCGGCAATTGCCCGGGTGATCGCCTGCCGAATCCACCAGGTGGCGTAGGTGGAGAACTTGAAGCCACGGCGGTACTCATACTTGTCGACCGCCCGCATCAGCCCCGTGTTGCCCTCCTGGATCAGGTCGAGGAACGACAGCCCCCGGTTGCGATACTTCTTGGCGATCGACACCACCAGCCGCAGGTTGGCCGCCGACAGGTTTCGCTTGGCGGCCTCGTACTCGGTCTTCAGCTTGTCGAGTGACGCCACCCGATTGCGGAGTGATCGCGGGCTTTCCTGGGTCGAGAGCATCAGGTCCCGCAATTCCTTTCGCATGTCGGCCCGGTCGTCACAGGAGAGTCCCCCTGTTTTCATCCGCCGCAGGTCTGCCTGCAGCCGATCCATTCGGTCCGATATGCCGCCCAGCAGCTTCATCAGCGGCTGCACGCGGCGGGTCCGCAGGCTCAGTTCCTCGACCAGGGTCAGGGTTTTGCCGCGGGTGCGGCGAAACCGTCGGCGGGCCTCGCGGGCTGCAGCCGGATCGGTCCGCGTGCTAATCAGCAGCTTGAAATCGGCCAGGCTCTGGGCCATCAGCCGATCGAGCGTGGCCAGGTTATGCGGCATCCGCGCCGAGATCTGCTCTTTCGTCAGCCGCTCCGTCAGCGAAACCTTGATTGTCCGATCGAACGGCAACCGGCCCTCATGGACACGCCGCAGGGTTTCGACGGTCGACTGCATGGCAAAGCCGCAGCCGAGAATGGCCCGTCGGAACCGTTTACGGGTGACCTCGATTCGCTTGGCCAGGGAGATTTCCTCCTCCCGGGTGAGCAGTGGGATTTCCGCCATCTGGGCCAGATACATCCGGATCGGATCGTTGGCGGCATTCGAAGGCGGCGTGGTGATCGCCTCGTCCCGTTTCGGCTTGGCCGGCTTGGCCGGCGGGGCCGCCGGCAGGATGGCGGCGAGTTCATCAGCCGGACCGGGGGCAGGCTCCTCAGGCAGTTGTTCGACCAGTTCGATCCCCCGGTCATCGAGGGCTATGAGCAGGGCATCGATCTTCTCCGGGTCGACCGCCTCGTCCGGCAGATACGCGTTGATCTGATCAAAGGTCAGATAGCCACTTCGCTGCCCGGCTTCGATCAGCCCCCGCAGGTCGGCGTCGTGCAGGTGATCGAGGCCGGCGACTGCCGCCAAGGGGATGGCTTCAGGCAGGCTTTCGGCTGAAGGTTCTGAAGACTGGTTGTCGTTCGTATTCATCGGCTGGTTCTCCTTCACCAGCGTACCACCACTGGCACGCCTTCTCCGGACGTCACTCGCACACCACCCCCCAGAACATCAGCCGGCCGCATTGCGGACGAACGAGATTCTGATTGCAGCGACGAGCCGGGCATCTTCACCCCTCCTTGGGATCAGTCATGCCCTGAGCAGCCCGCCGCGCAGCGACGAGTTGCTCGAGGATTGCTGCCTCGTCGTCCGGCTGGAGCGGCGAGGTCTTGAGTGTTCGCAGGTTCTGGCGGGCGGTTCGATCCGCCCGACGACGAGTGATCGCTGCATCAAGGTGATGCACGCGGTCGGTTTGATCAAGATGAGTCTGTTCGCGGGTCGATTCGTCGAGCTGGACGAGCAGCCCGTGCAGCCGCGGATCGGTCAGTTCCAAGAGCAGCGACGCCAGTGTCGGCTCGCGGCCGGCGGCCTGGAGCGTGACCGCAGCAGCCAGCACCAGCCGGGCGACCTCGGTCTCAAGTTCTGCGTCTGAAACCTGCTGGAGCAACGGGCCGATCGCTTCCGGGGCGGCCACGATTGCCTCGAGCAGTTCTCGATCCCAGGCAGGCAGGGAACGGGCGTCGAACGGCTCATCCTCCCCCTCGGCCAGGGGTGCGGAGTTGCTGGAGCGGGCCCGGGCCAGCTCTGCCAACCTGGCCTGGAGGGCCTCGCGGGAGAGGCCGAACCGGCGGCAGAGCCGGCCGAGCAGTTGATCCTCCCGCAGCTGACGCTGTGACGGCGGTAGTGGCGACCGGGGGGAAACCGCTGCCATTACGCTCAGGACGCCCTCCACCGCCGTGAGCGCCGTATCGTCGGAGGCGTCGGCAGGCAGGCTGTCAACAACCCGCTGCATCCGGTAGTCGAGTGGGTCGACCGCAGTGCTCAGGAGGGCCTCGAAGGCCTCGCTGCCTTCGTTCAAACAGAAGTCGCAGGGGTCGACATCATTGGGCAGGCTGGCAATCCGGACATCGATCGGCTCAGCCAGTAGCACCTCAAGCACCTCATCGGCCCGGCGGCGGCCGGCATCGTCGCCGTCGAGGACCACCACGATGCGGTCGGCGTACCGACGGAGCAGCCGGGCATGCCGTTGTCCGAGTGCGGTTCCGAGCACCGCGACAACATCCCCGATGCCGGCCTGCCGGGCGGCGAGGCAGTCAGTGTAGCCTTCCACGACGACGGCCCGTCGGGACCGGCTCATTGTCTCCCGGGCCGTCTCAAGACCGTAGAGCATCGACTGTTTGGAAAAGATCGCGGTCTCGGGTGAGTTGATGTACTTGGCCGCGTCGGGCGGACTGCCGGGCAACACCCGACCCCCGAAGGCGACATGCCGCCCCTGGGGATCACGGATGGGAAACATCACCCGACCGCGGAAGCGGTCGTAATGCCCCGACCGGTCCTGCCGTGGAACCGCCAGCCCGGCCTGCTCCAGTTTCCCGGTGGCAACGCCAGCGGCCTGTGCCTGCCGCAGCAGCCAGTCCCACTCGTCGGGTACGAAGCCCAGCCCGTGAGCCGCGACGGTCTCGGCGGTCAGGCCGCGGTCAGCGAGATAGGCCCGGGCCTTTGCGGCCAACGGAGAGGACTGCAGGCATTCGCTGAACCGGGCCGCGGCCCAGGCGACCGTCTCGAACAGAGGCCGCTTGACGTCGCCGCCGGGACCACGGCTTTTGGGCAGATCAATCCCGGCGCGTTCAGCCAGTTGCTCAAGCGCCTCGCGGAACTCAAGCCGCTCCATCCGCATCAGAAAACTGAAGGCATCACCCCCGATGTTGCAGACCCAGCAGCGAAATGTCTGCCGTTCTGGGTTGATCTGCAGGCTCGGCCGTGAATCGTCATGCCAGGGGCAGAGGCCAACGAGGTTGCGACCGTTTCGCCGCAGCGAGATGTAGCTCCCGATCAGATCGACGATATCAATCGCTTCACGGACCCGCTCCTTCGTGTCATCGCCGCCGAGCGGTCCCGCTTCGTGGCGGGGCGGCAGGGCATGTGAGATGTCGGTGGAAGCGGCCATCGGCACCATCATCATGAATTCGGAAGCAGCCTGACAAACACCGAAGCTGCGGCGGTCGGCCGCGGTGATCGCTGCCGACCCCAATTGTTCTAACCCCCGGGGGCCGGCCGACAAACCCGACTTTTAGCCCGATTATTTCCGGGCCGTGGGACTTTCCTCGGCCCGGAAGCTGCGGGGGCTGCGGGATGTGAGCTGTGGCAAAGCCGCCTTTTTCGGCGACAAGCAGTTCATGTCAGTTCAACAGCCTGCCGACGCTATCCAGCAGCCGATCCATCGCGAACGGCTTGCGGATGTAGTCATCGACCCCGAGCATCTCGGCGTACGCCTTGTGCCGGCTGCCCTCGTTGGCGGTCACCATGATGATCCGCAGCGGTGTCTGCTGGCTGCGGCGAAGCCGCTCTAGGACCAGAAACCCACTCCGCTTGGGCATCATCATGTCGAGCACAACCAGATCGGGTAGTTCCTTCTCGGCCAGGGCCACACCTTGGTTCCCGTCGCGGGCGATTAGCACCGTGTAGCCCTTCGACTCGAGGACGGTCCGCATTGACTCAATGATTTCAGCATCGTCATCGACCAGCAGAATCCGCTTTTCAGCGGTGGCGGCAGGTTTGCTTCGGGTGGCTTTTTTTGCGCGTTTGGCAGGGGGCATCTCAGGACCGGCGGGGCGGTGGGAAGGAGGAACGGGCGTGTGGCGGTATGTACCGCAAGCCGTAGCATAGCAGACCGGGGCTCCTGCTTTCCGGCCGGCCGATCAACGATCAATAGGAGTCCGTGAGGGGGGCGTTTGGGCCGGGCCGACGGCGGGTGTGGTCTCCCGGCCCAGCACGATTGCCGCACCCAACACGCCGATCGCTGCGCCAAAGCAGACGTCGCTGGGGTAGTGGGCCGACGAGGCGATCCGTTGCAGGCAGGCGGTGGTTGCCAGCAGGAGAAAAAACCAGCGACCCCGCGGATATTTCCAGATCAGGATGCCAGCCAGCGCCGCCGCCGTGGCCGAATGGCCGGAGGGAAAACTGTGCAGGTCGCTGCCGCCACCCCCCCCCTCGGCGAGCAGCCGGCGGCCAAAGGTATCGAACACGCTCGCTGCCGGGAAAAGATCGGCGGCTCGTGGCCGGACGCGGTCGACCAGTTGTTTCAGCAGCAGTACTGTCAACGGACCTGCCAGGAGGCCGCCAAGCATCCGGGCGGCATAACGCTGGTCGGCGGTCGGCTGATAGGTGGGCCAGCGAATGGCCGGCCAGGTCAGCGCTGGAAACCGGAGAGAGCCGTCGAGCGCAAACACTCCCAGCATGATGACTGCCACGCCGGTGCCGTGCCCAAAGACCTCGGCAAAGTTCAGAAAGCGGCTCACCTCCTTCGGCAGGTCGTGGTCGCGGAACCACTCCGCCACCGGCAGATCGACCGCCAAGGCCAGCAGACCGGCTGCGGCAAGTCCCCCGGCAACGACAAGTCTGTTTAAGCCCCCTGAGTGGTTCGCCGCTGTCGCGGGCGGTGTGCGTTCAATCGTCATGCTGTCTCGTTCCAAGGCCAGGGCCCACCCGTGCCAGCGGCATGAATGCCTCAAGTCGGTGCAATCACCAGCGTATCGCGCATTTTGATTCACCACGGAAGGCACGAAGGACACAAAGTGGGCGGCACGCTGTGATGAGACCCAATTCCAAGTCCCGACGGAAAAGGCAGGCACTCGATTGATGAAACGAGCCGACCCTTCACCAGCGACCAGCCACGAAGTCTGCCGCGCGGCGGTTTGGCTTGTCGAGCCCGTGCGAGGTCAGGTCCAGAGCTTGCGGTCGAGCAGGCGGTATTGGATCGCCTCGCTGAGGTGGCCGCAGCTGATCGACTCGGCCCCTTCGAGGTCGGCAATGGTGCGGGCAACGCGGAGCACTTTGTCATGGGCTCGGGCCGAGAGTCCCAGGTCGGAGACTGCCGCCCGCAGTAACTCCATCGCCGGTCCGTCCAGCGGGCAACACTCACGGATCTGACGGCTGGTCAGCCGGGCATTGCACCTCGGCGGGGCCGCGGGCTGGCGACCGCGTCGGCTGGTCGCCTCATCGGCCGAGGACATCTCTTCGAGACCGCTAGTAAATCGGCCTTGCTGCATCTGCCGGGCGGCTAGTACCCGCTCCCGCATCTCAGCGCTGCCGGTGCCGGCCCGGCGGGCGGAAAGCTCGCGGAATGGGACGGCCGGCACCTCAAGGTGGATGTCGATCCGGTCGAGCAGCGGCCCAGAAATCTTGCCCATGTATTTCTCAACCTGCGGGGCTGTGCACTGGCAGTCGCGCCGGGGGTCACCCCGGTAGCCGCAAGGACAGGGGTTGAAGGCGGCCACCAGCATGAAGTCGGCCGGAAACCGGGTGGTCGATCGGGCCCGGCTGATGGTGACGGTGCCATCTTCAAGCGGCTGCCGCAGCACCTCGAGGGTCCGGCGATTGAATTCGGGCAGTTCGTCGAGGAAGAGCACGCCGTGGTGGGCCAGGCTGATTTCGCCCGGCATCGGTACCGAGCGGCCACCGACCAGCCCCGCTTCCGAAATCGTGTGATGTGGGGCGCGGAAGGGCCTGGTAGCCAGCAGCGGCTGGCCCGCCGACAAGAGGCCGAGTGCACTGTAGATGCGAGTGGTCTCAATGCTTTCCGCCGTTGAGAGCGGCGGCAGGATGGTCGGGATTCGTTTCGCCAGCATTGTCTTGCCGCCGCCGGGTGGGCCGAGCATCGCCACGTTGTGCCCACCGGCCGCCGCCACCAGGAGGGCCCGTTTGGCCGCCTCCTGTCCGCGAACGTCGGCAAAGTCGATGTCATAGCTCGCAAAGCGATCGAACCACTCATCGACCCGGGCCGGGGCCCGGGGAATATTGAGTTCACCGGCGAAGAAGCCGACCGCCTCACCAAGGTTCGCCACCGGAATCACCTCGATCGACTCCACAACGGCAGCCTCGGTGGCACTCGCGGCCGGCACCACGACACCCCGGAGGTTTCGTTGTCGGGCCGCGGTGATGGCCATCGACAGTGCGCCACGGGCGGGGCGGGTTGAGCCCTCTAGTGATAGCTCCCCGACTACGGCATAGTCGCGGAACCGGTCGGAGGAAAACTGTCCGCTGCCAGCCAGAATGCCCAGCGTGATCGGCAGGTCGAAGGTGGCCGCCTGCTTGGGTAACTCTGCGGGGGCGAGGTTGACCACGATCCGGTCATTGGGCCGGTGAAAGCCGCAGTTCACCATGGCTCGGGCGACCCGATGGGTGCTCTCACGGATTGCGGTGTCGGGCAGCCCGACCAGCACCGTGGTCGGCAGGGCACCTGTTGAGACGTCGACCTCCACATCGACAGGCACGGCCTCGACGCCGAGCATCGAAAAGGTTTGCAGGCGGGCGAGCATGGGTATCTCCTCGGTTGGGCGGGTGGTGCCCAGGATTGGGACGCGATGAGCGTTGGCGGCTCACGCAGAAAAATGGTGAACGGGTGTTCAATCAACTCCGTGGGAGTGTGAACAAAAAACCAGTTCCTTGTCAAGCGACTGGTTTCCGGTGGCGCCGACGTCGCGGGGGGTGGGTAGGATGAATCCACGCGGAAATCGGTTGAGATCGGCCCCAGCATGTTGTGAAGGGATACAAGACACGATGGTTTTTCACCGGATGCCTCACCGCCGCGGTCGCGTTGCCGCCGGCTTGGCGGGGCTCATTCTGAGCGGCTGGTTCGGGGCGTGGCCGGCTGCCGCCGACGAGGGCATGTGGCTCTTCAACGAGGTGCCGGGTGAGCGGCTCGAGCGGAATCACGGCTTCACGCCGCCGGCCGGCTGGCTTGAGCGGCTGCAACGGGCGGCCGTGCGGTTCAACAGCGGGGGCTCGGGTGCATTCGTGTCGGCCGACGGCCTGGTGCTGACCAACCACCATGTTGCCGCCAGCAGCCTGCAGAAGCTCTCGACGGCCGATCGCAACCTGGCTCAAGACGGCTACCTTGCCCGCACCCAGGCGGAGGAGATGCCGTGCCTCGATCTCGAACTGAACGTCCTGGTGTCGATGGAGGATGTGACCGATCGTGTCGCAGCTGCCGTTGCCGACAGGGCCGATCCGGCGGCGGCCGCGCTGGCCCGACGGGAGGTGTTGGCATCAATCGAGAACCAGTCGTTGGAGACAACCGGCCTGCGAAGCGACGTCATCACGCTGTTCGGTGGCGGCCGCTACCAGCTCTATCGCTTTCGGCGTTACACGGACATCCGGCTCGTCTTTGCGCCCGAACGCGAGATCGCCTTTTTTGGTGGTGACGCCGACAACTTCGAATACCCGCGGCACTGCCTCGACATTTGCTTCTTCCGGGCCTACGAAGATGGCCAGCCGGTCGAGGTGGAGCATTTTCTGTCGTGGGCTGACCGAGACGTCGCCGCCGGTGACCTCATTTTCGTGGCGGGCCATCCGGGCCACACCGATCGGGCCAAGACCCTCGTCGAGGTGACCGCCATGCGGGATCGGCAGCTGCCCTTTTCGCTTGAGTGGCTCAATCGCCGCGAGGTGTTGTTACAGTCCTATGCCGAGGAGGGACGGGTTGAGGCTCAGCAGGCGATGCACGATCTCTTCGGCGTGCAGAACAGCCGCAAGGCCCGCAGCGGACTGCTGGCCGCCCTGCTGCGGCCTGAGGTCATCAGCCAGCGGGCGGCGGCTGAAGCCGGGTTGCAGGCTGCTTGGCGGGGCGACCAAGCCGACTCGCCCTGGGTGCGGATCGCCGCGGCCCAGCAGGCCGTCGATACCATCGCCCTCCGCTACAACCTGCTGGAAGGGGCAATGGCCTTTCGGTCGCGGTTCTTTGCCCACGCCCGTACGCTGCTGCGGGCGGCAGCCGAGGCGGCCAAGCCCGATGGGCAACGGCTGCGGGAATACCGTGACGCTGCCCGGGCGTCGCTGGAACTGCAGCTGTTTTCAGAGGAACCGCTTGACGATGCCTATGAGGTCGCCACGCTGACCGACTCGCTGACATTCATGGCGACCAAGCTCGGTATCGCCGACCCGCTGGTGCAGCAAGTACTGGCCGGCAAGTCGCCAGCGGAGCGGGCGGCGGTGGTCATCGCCGGCACGCGGCTGGGCAGCCGTCGTGGTGCAGCGAATGGTCAGCCAGTCGACCGACGGCGAAAACTCTACGAGGGTGGTCCTGCCGCCATCGCCGCCAGTGATGATGCCATGCTGGCGTTGGCTCGGCTGGTTGACGCTGAGTCGCGGCGGCTGCGGCTGATCGTGGAGGAGGCTGGCGAAACAAAGCAGCAGGCCCACGCCGAACTGCTGCGGCTGCGGCTGCAGGCGGCCAGCGGGCCGATCTATCCAGATGCGACCTTCACGCTGCGGCTCGCCTATGGAACCGTGCAGGGGGTTGGCGGTGATGCTGAGGCGGCGACGCCACGTCCCTGGACAACGCTGGCCGATCTCTACGCCAAGGTTGACCGTGAGCATGGGCGACCACCCTTCGCCGTACCCGACTCGTGGCAGGCGGCCCGGGAACGACTGGGCAGTTCAGATGCACTGGCGACCACGCCGCTGAACTTCCTCTCAACGGCTGACATCATCGGTGGCAACTCCGGTAGTCCGGTGGTCGATCGGCAGGGTCGGCTCGTGGGCGTGATCTTTGATGGCAACGAAGATTCGCTGGTGCTCAACATCGCCTATGACGCCGACCGGGCCCGGGCCATTGCCGTGTCGGCCGGCGGGATTGTGGCAGCACTAAAAGAGGTCTACCGGGCGGATCGCCTGCTGGAGGAACTCGGTCTTTCGCCGCGGGGCTGGACCTCCCTGTTCGATGGCAAGAAGCTTGGCGGCTGGCAGTCGAGCGGCTTTGGGACTGACGGACCGATTGCGGTCGATGCGGGAGCGATCACCATCGGCATGGGCGATCCGCTCAGCGGCATCACTTGGCAGCGGGAGTTTCCGACCGACCGCTATGAGATTGCTCTCGAAGCCCAGCGGGCCGACGGCTTCGATTTCTTTTGCGGCCTCACCTTCCCGGTCGGTGACGACTCCTGCAGCCTGATCCTCGGCGGCTGGGGCGGGGGGCTCATCGGGCTTTCTTCGATTGACGGGGCCGATGCATCGGAGAACGATACCACCCAGTATCAGGAATTCGAGACCGGCCGCTGGTATGACGTGCGGGTGCGGGTCGAGCCCGAGGCGATCACCTGCCTCCTTGACGGGAAGGAAATCGTGTCCCAGCCGCGGGCCGGCCATGAGATTTCGATCCGGGCCGAGATGTTTCTTTGCAAGCCGCTGGGGGTGGCAACTTACGCCACGGCCAGCCGGTTACGGAATCTGCGGTACCGGCGGCTTGACGGGCCGGTCGACGACCAGGCGGGTGATGAGCAACCCTGACAAACGCCGCGGCCGGCTGGCCGCCGAAGCCGCCCGCCGGCTGGCCCGGGGCGGCGACATCAAGCGGGCCCGTGTTGCCGCGAAGCGGCGGATCAGCCGGGGCTGGGTGCCGGAGCATGAGCTCCCCTCGGCCGCTGAGATCGGCCGTGAACTGGCCCGTCAGCGGCTGACGGCCGAGCCCGATCGGACCGGCGGTCACGGCCCGTTGATTGGTGACCAGTACGACGCGCTGGCCTGTTTTCTGAGACCGCTGGCGGCGGTGCGGCTGGACCCGAAGACAGATCAGGCTGCGACGCTGCTCGATGCCAGCCTGCTCGCCTTCGGCCACGTAGAGCACCATCGGCCCTATGATGAAGAACTGCTGATCGCTGCCCTGTTGGCCGACGCCGGGCGGCTTTTCGATCGGCGGGATCCGGTGACAGCGATTTTGGCCAATGCGGCTGCCTTCCTGACCGACCGGACGGCCTGGCTGATCGAGAACCGGGATGTTGCCATCGGCTATCGCGATCGCACGCTCGGCCACCGCGGCCGGCAGCGATTACTCGCCCACCCCGACTTCGATGCGGTCATGCTGTTGGCTGAAGCTGTCGGCGATCCCGAGCCGGTCGGGCAGCCCGAGTACTCTCTCGATGAAGCGATGATAGTGCTGCGGCAACTCGCCGCGAATTGACCGGCCCGGAGCAGCCGGCTTATCGGTACGCTGCCAGCGCCGGCTCACTCCGGCGGCTGGTCGCCGAGGGCTGTCTTGACCCCTTCACGAGCCTCACGCCAGCGGTTTTTGACGGTGCGGACTGAGCATCCGAGCAGTCTGGCGATCGACTGCTGATCAGCGCCGAGGTACCAGACCAGCTGGAAAATCTCCCGCTGCTCTGCCGGCAGCTGATTGATCGCCTCGTGGAACAGGCTCCAGCGGTCGATCGAGGTGCCCGAGTCGGCAGGCGTATCAGCAGGGTGGCGACTGCTTGACTGATCCTCCAGCGGCACCATGCCGGTGGCGTGATTGCCACCGAACGACATTGGACCGGAGTGATGCCGGGCCAGATCGATCAGCTCGCGGTGAACCTGAGTGGCTGCCAATGCCATGATCTCGCGGGGCGAATCGACTGCGACCTCCCCCAGGCAGCGGTAGAGCCGCAGGGCGGCATTTTGAAATATGTCATCAGTGTCCTCCCAACGGCGGACGACCGGGAAGCGATTGAGCATCCGGTGGGCCAACAGCCGCAGCCGCTCACTGCACAGTTCGAGGATGCGGCCGCGGGCAGCGTCGTTGCCCGCGGCGAGCTCGTGGAGGCAGTCCGCGACCGTGGGGGGGAGTGGCGGGTCATCCATAGGTGCGTCAGCCTGCGATGTTTTGCCCAGCGACTGGCCACCAAATAAGGCTACCAAACCCTCGTGAGGCTGCCCAATTGAAGCATTGGTGTCGGGCCTCGTCCCGCCGGGAAAAAGAATTTTGCCCCTCGACGCCCGCGTTTTCGCTTTTGTTTGTAGAGGGCAGATGTCCTCATCGTTGGCAGCCCCAAGCCTCATCGGCAGCAGCGTCGAGGAGACAACCAGCCGCCAGCTGTCGGGTGAACCCCCTTCAATCGGAGTATTTGCATGGTCCTCCAGTCCCAGATGTTGTCCAACGACACCGGCGTCGTGGTCGCAGGTGCGACCAGTCATCGGCAACCGTCTGGCGGGCGACAAGCTGTCAAAAGTGACGAATGGGCAACCGTAATGGCGTCGCTGGCTGAGCTCGGCTTCCAAATTCGGGATCGAGGGACGCCGCCGGCGGCCGAGGTGGTGCTGGCGGCCCAGCTACGGTTGCGTTACTGGCGGCGACAGCTGCCTTGCGGCCGATTGGGGGTGACGAATAGCCGGAAAAACGGGGCCGGGCAGGTTATCGCCGCGGCGAGCCATGCGGGTCGAGAACCTTCCCGAATGAGTTCGTCAGCCCCCTCCGATAGGCCGTCAACGCTGTCGGCGGCTTTTGTCCGGGAGCGGATCAGATCGATTAAGTCTGCCCGCGACTGCCTACTGGCCTGCTCGCAGCATGGCGGAATCGCCGTCGCCCCGGAAGTGTGAGCTGCCGCCGAGCGGTCGCTCGAAACGAGAATGAGGGGTACAAACGAGGGTATGAGTCACCCTCAAAAGATCGATGCGATTCAAGGCTGCGAACGCCTGACGGGCAGTGATGACACCTTTGGCTTCCACGCAGGGCAGTTGCAAGGCACCGGTGTTTCAGACAGGGCATTGGCGGCGGGGACCGACCTTGGAGGGGTGACGATCCTGCGGCAGCTCGGCAGTGGCGGCATGGGTCAGGTCTACCAGGCCCGGCAGCACGCGCCGCCGCGACCGGTGGCGGTGAAGGTGGTGCGACCGGGAGCGGCCGATCCATCGCATCGTCGCCTCGATGATGAGGCCGAATTGCTCGGCCAACTCGATCACCCGCACATCGCCCGGGTCTACACGGTGGGCCGGCGGACGGTGGCGGGTCGCAGTTGTCCCTGGATCATGATGGAGTTGGTGGAGGGGGCGCGGACGGTCACCGAATGGGTGCATGCTGGCCGGCAGGGGGTGGCAGAGCGGGTTGCCCTCGTCCATGCCGCCAGTGAGGCCCTGGCGGCAGCTCATTCCAAGGGGGTCATCCATCTCGACCTGAAGCCATCGAATATCCTCGTCGACCGCCGGGGCGTGCTGAAGCTGATCGACTTTGGTATCGGCCGCCGCTCCGGGCTGAACGGCCGGGACCAGCGGCCGGCTGAGGGACGGATTGTCGGCACGCCGGGGTCGATGAGTCCGGAGCAGTTAGCGGGCCGGGATGATCTGATCGATGCCCGCAGTGACATTTACTGTCTGGGGCAGGTGCTCTTTGAGCTTGTCGTTGGCCGTCCACCAGCCGGCAGGCCGGAGACGCCGGCGGCAGCCCGGGCCCTGCTCGCCGGTTCAGCCGGGCCACTCCCGCGCACGATCGAAGTGGCCACGGCTGCGCGGGCAGCCGGCTGTCCACGGTTTGCTGCGGCCGATCTCGCAGCGATCGTTGGCCGCTGTCTCGCGGTCGATCCGGCCGCTCGGTTTTCGACCGCCTGGGAACTTGCCAGCGAGCTGGGCCGCTGGCGGTCGGGCCATCTGCTCCGGTGCCGGCGGCCAGAGGCGGCTGAAAGAATCTGCCGCTGGACCCGCCGGCATCCCGCAGTGGCCATCCTCTCCGTGCTGATGGCCTTCCTCGTGATCACGGCGGTCACTGCGATCAGCTGGTTTGCGGTCGAAAACGGTCGGGAGCGGAAACACGCCGAGCGGGCAGCCGACGCAGCCCGTGTCAGCCTGGCCGCAGCCCTGCTCCGGCAGGCGGTGGCGGCGGGCCGGCAGCATGAGCCCGCCACGGTCAGCCGGCTGCTTGCCGACCGCCGGGCCGCCGTGGCTGCCCTGACCCTGCCACCCGGACCGGGAATGATGCCGTCAACCGACGGCCTGGCAATCCGCTGCCTGAAGGTGGGCCTCGATGACGCGGTGGCATGCTGGGCCGACGCCGAGGGGCCGATGACGGCTGTCGCTATTGCGGCCGATGGATCACGGGCGATTGCGGGTGATGCAGGCGGCGGTGTCACCGTGTTTTCGTTGCGCGGCGGCTCGCTGCAGCAGGTGGGGGCTCTGGGTGTGTCGGGGGGGCGGGTCTGGGCGGCTGCCGTTTCGCCGGCCGATGACTTGGCGGCCGTTGCCGGTGATGCCGGAACGGTTTCACTGATCAATCTCTCTCAGCCGGTCCTGCGGGAAAACCTGGTAGGGGCCACCGGCAGGATCTATGGGCTGGCCTTCCTGCCGGCCGGCGATCGGCTTGTCAGTGGTGGTCGGGATGGCGTTGTGCGGCTCTGGGATGCCAACACGCATAAGCTGATTCGCACCTACGGTCCTGTTGCCACCAGCGTCTACGGCGTAGCGGTCTCGGCTGACAGCAAGACCGTGGCGGCGGCCCTGCGGGACGGGAGTGTACGGCTCTGGAGCGTTGCGACAGGTGAATCTGTCGGCCAACTGGTCGGCCATCAGGGGCGGGTCTTTTCGGTGGCATTTTCTCCAGACGGCCGGCTGTTGGCGTCGGCGTCGGAGGATCAGACGGTCAGGCTCTGGGACCTGGCCGGGCTTTCGGAACGCCGCCGGCTCGACCATCCGGCGCGGGTCAACGCGGTGCAATTCACGGGCAACGAACGGCTGGTGACAGCGAGCAGTGATCGCCTGCTGCGGTGCTGGCAGGTAACCGGCCAGCGGCCACCGCGGGAGTTGAGTGGCCATGCCGCCGGCATCTGGGCGGTCGCAACGGCTGCCGGCGGGGGGGCGGTGCTGTCGGCTTCAGCGGACGGCACCGTGCGGCAGTGGGATGGGGCGGGGGATCCCCAGCCGCGGCTGTCGGTTGATGAGCCGGTCAAATGCCTCGCCCTTTCGACCGATGGCCGACAATTGGCGGTGGGAACGAACCAGGGGACGGTATCGGTCTGGGACCCCGCCACCGGTAGCCGCCTGGTGCAGGCCAGTCTCACTACCGGTCCAATCAATGGTCTCTGCTGGCTGCCCGGTTCAGGTCAGCTGCTGGTGGCCGCCGGTGACGGGTTGGTGGGCCGGTACACGTTGATCGCTGACGGCGGGGTTGACGGAGCGGGTGGCTGTCGGCTGGAACCGGCCGGCGAGCTGGCGGGCCACCGCCGGCGGATCTTTGCGGTGGCGGCAACGGCTGCTAGCACGAAGATCGCGACCGCCGGCGAGGACAAGACTGTCAGGCTCTGGACGGCAGCTGGTGAACCGGCCGGTCTGCTCCGCCACCCGGGCCGGGTCTTTTCGGTTGCCTTCGCGGGGGCCAGCCGCAGCGACCTGCTCGCCACCGGCTGCGAGGACGGCCTGATGCGAATCTTCACGCCGGAGGGCCGGGAATGCGGCCGGGCCGATGGGCATCGCGGGCAGGTCAACAGCGTCTGCTGGAATCCCCGGCCAGCGCGGGGTTGGGACGTCGCCTCGGCCGGAGCCGACGGCCAGGTGCGGCTCTGGCGGCTGCCCGGAAGGGATCAGCCAGGAGCGATCAACCTTCAACCTGTTATGACGCTCGCCGGCGCGGCAGGCAAAATCTGGCAGATCACCGCCTGCCGACAGGAACCGCTGCTGGTCGGTGCCACCGATGCCGGTGAGGTGATTCTCTGGGACACCCATGAACCCTCACCACTGGAGGTGCTGGCGGGACATGCTGAGGCGGTCTGGGCGGTGGCAGTGGGCCCTGCTGAACACCGACTGATCAGCGGCGGCTGGGATAAGACCGTGCGGTTCTGGGGGGTCTCGGCCCACGACTGGTCTCAGCGGCTGGCAGAATGAAGGACCTTGGCCGGCGGCCCGTTCAGCCGACCGCTGCAGCTGGTGGCCGCGTGCTACGACGCAGCGAGGACCTGGCTGAGGGTTTCTTGCAGTACGCTGCCGGACCGCTTGAGCGCCTGGACTTCCTTTGGCCAGAGTTCGATTTCGAGGGTCTGCTCAGCCCCGGCGCGGCCGACGACCGTCGGGACCGACAGGGCAACATCGCGGAGGCCGTAGCAGCCCCGCTGCACCGTCGAAACCGGCAGGATTCGCTTCCTGTCGAGGGCAATCGCGTGGACTACCTCGGCAATCGAGACGCCGACGGCAAAGCCGGCCCCCGTCTTCTTTTTGATCATCTCAGCACCCGAGGTCTTGGCCCGGGTGAAGGTATCCTGCCCCAGCTTGGTGGTGTAGCCGGGGCATTTTTCCAGCGGCAGACCGCCGATGCCGGCACTCGACCAGATCGGGACCATGCTGTCACCGTGTTCGCCGAGAATGACCGCCGACACCTGCGTTGCCGGTGCCTTGAGGCTGAGGGCCAGCAGGCTGCGGAATCGTAGCGTGTCGAGCAGTGTGCCGAGGCCGATCACCCGGCCCTGGGGCAGGTCCAGTTCCTGCTCGGCCAGATAGGTGAGGATGTCGACCGGGTTGCTCACCACCAGCACGGTCGCGTCGGCCCTGAGACCGGCGGACTTGACGGAGTCGAGAATCGACCGGAACAGCACCACGTTGCGATTGATCAGCGCCAGCCGGCTCTCGTCGGGTTTGCGACGAAGGCCGGCGGTGATGCAGATGAGGTCAGCATCGGCCAGGTCCTCATAGCCGCCGGCAGTGATCACCTGGTCGGCGATAGCCGGGGCCCCGTGCATCATGTCGAGCGCCTGGCCATCGGCCAGGTCAGCGTTGACGTCGACGATGACAATCTCGTGGACGATCCCGCCAAGCTGGAGGGCAAAGCCCGCCGAGGCGCCGACGATGCCGCCACCACCAATGATTCCGACTTTCATGAGTGCTCCTTGAAAAGGGTAAGAGGAGTGGGTGATTGATTGGGGTGAGTGCCGTTGCTCATGGGACTCGCGGGGCTGGTCGGCACCACGAAGGCACGAAGAGCATGAAGCAGAGACCTGAGAGGTCGATGCGGGGCCGCCGAGGTTTCCCCGCTGTGCAGCCGCACGAGAACCGGGGCTTCCCGACGCGAATGGGCACGGCGGTGGGCCGCGTGCAGGCGGCGCCGCGAGCTGCTTGAAGGATGCCGGCGACCGGAACGCATCACGCGGAGCGGCGGCTTCGTGTCCTTCGTGCCTTCGTGGTGATTCATCCGCGAACTCTTCCTTTCGGCTCCTGCAACACGCACTGGCCGGCTAGGCCGACAGCCCGAGCTCTTTGCAGACCTGCTCGGTGACTGCCTTGACGACCGCTTCGTAGTCGACGCTAGGGGCGGCCGCCGGTTCGGCACCCATCGGAGGCGGAGCATCAAAGGCCTTCCGGCTGACGCCGGTGTTCCCCCAACTGGTGCGGAAGACGTCGTTGGCACAGATGTCGCAGTTCTCCATGCCCTTCTCGAGCCGCGGGTCCTTGAAGCCCCACTGCTGCTTGAGGTCGAGCAATTCCTGGGTCTCGTTCTTGGACAGGTAGGTGACCCGGCCGAGGTCCTTGGCCAGCATCAGAATCCGGCAGTAGGCGTCGAGAATTTCGGTCCACCAGTAGGCCCGCTCGACCGATTCACCGAAGCTGACCGTGCCGTGGTTGGCGAGGATGACAACGTTTGAATCCTTCACGTAGGGCCGCACCGTATCGGCAAAGTCCTGGTTGCCCGGCGTGGCGTATTTGGTGATCGGAATGTCGCCCAGAAAAACCTCGACCTCCGGAAGCACGCACTGGGGAATCGGCTCCCGGGCAACGGCAAAAGCGGTGGCGTGCGGCGGGTGGCAGTGAACCACCGAGTTGACGTCGGGCCGGTCCTTCATGATCGTCAGGTGCAGCAGGATTTCGCTTGATCGCTTCCGCTGGCCGGCAAGCTGATTGCCTTCCATGTCGACGATGCAGAGGTCGGACGGCTTCATGAAGCCCTTGGAGATCTGCGTCGGGGTGCAGAGCACCTCGTTGTCGTTGAGCCGGAACGAGATGTTGCCGTCGTTGCCGGCGGCGAAGCCTTTGTTGTAGATCCGGCGGCCGATGTCGCAGATCTCTTCCTTCAGGGCGGCGAGTGACTTGTCGGTGGTGGTGATGGCCATCTGGTGTTCCTCAGGGTAAACGGGTGATTGGTGGAAAAGGTGAAAAGCGTGTGGTTGGCTGAGTTTGCGGGTGGGCGAGCCGTTGCGGGCTGTCGCTGTTGCTCAACTATTCCCCATGGTTTCGGTTGCGGTCGGCTGGGGGGTTGTCAGGTTTTTGCATGCACGGTGGGGTTGGGACGGTCGATCCGGTCAACCAGGGCGGCGATATAGGCATCGACGGGCTTTGGGTCGGGTTGAAAGGGTTGTGCCGCCTCGCCTCCTTCGCTGAAGGCGACCAGCTGGCCCTCACCCGCGCCAAGGGCGTCCCAGGCCACCAGCGGTTCGGCTGGCCCGTCTTCAGCGTCGAGGTCCTGCTGCCGCAGCGGTACAACCAGCCGCAGGATGCCGCCCCGCATGGCGGGATGGGCATTGACCAGGGTGACGCTCCCGATGGTTCGGCCGATTCGCATGATGGGGGTCCGTGGGTGCAGGGGAGTCCTAGTGACTGTGCTGGCAGCTGCAGGCAACCGGGGTGGTTGCTGGAGCAGGCGGGCTCAGTACGGCCGGGGGGGCTGTGGTTTCGCGGCGGGCAAAGGCCGCTGCCATCCGCTCGAGGCTGGGAACCGAAAACCGGCCGGGTTCGATCACCAGCAGATTGGCGGCACAGGCGGACGCAGCGGCCTCGAGGCTGGCGGCGTTGTCTGCCGTGACGGCCCGCAGGCTGCCGTGCCGGTTGGCAGCAACACAGGCCACGGCCGGTTTGTCGGTCAGCAGCAGGCCGCGGGCAGCATCGCGGCCTGCATGGTCGGCCAACGTCATCAGCACGCTGGTCAGTCCGGCGGTGGGGATCTGCTGGCTTGCCGGAACGGCCCGACTGATGTGGGCGGTGAGGGCCGAGATGTCGTCACGGCAGTCGGCCCGGGCGATGATCAGCGGCCGGCCAGTGGTTGCGACCGACCGGGCCGAGGCCGGGAGCAGGCTGATGCCCCGGTCACGGGCGACGTCGCGGGCCGAGGGCGTGATGACGGCTCGCTGGGGCAGCTGCACCTGCGTGGTCCGGGCCGGCAGCCGCTCAAGGATCTCGGCCGAGACCACCCGGTCGGTGAGCGTCACGGCGGCGACGGCGGCTGCCGCCGGCTGGGCTGCTGCCTTGCTTTCGCTGCGAATGCGGCTGATCACCTCGCTGACGAGGCGGGCGACATCCTGTGGCGTCACGGAGCTGGTGGTGGGTGAAGGCATGGTGTTTGGTGTTTCTTCCTTAGGCGTCAGCCAGCCCGATCGTGCTCCAGCGGGCGGGTGTCCGCGGATCACCGAGGATGTCCCGCAGGGTGCGGCCGTCGCTGGTGATGATCACGCGATCGCCGGAGCCGGAGCCGAGGGTGTCGATCGCCACCTGGGGGTCGCCATCAGCCCCGACGCCATCGGCCAGCAGCGGCTGGACCAGCAGCAGCTTTGCGCCGGCAAGCGAACTGTGCTTGACGGTGCTGATGACGGTGCCGATGACCTGGGCGAGTTGCATGGGTGTCTGAGTGACCTGGCGGTGTGTTGAACGGGACTTGGGGCTGGGTCAGCGGATCGCCGCCGGGCTGCCGAGCACCCGGAGGTCATCGACCAGTGTGCAACGCCGCTGCCGGGTGAAGGTCAGCGGGGTGGTCACGCCTTCACCGGTCGGCGTGGCAATTGAGAACGACAGGTAGCCTTCGCCGCCGAGGCCGAGACCGGCGACGCTGGGGCCGTTCTTGACGAACAGCGTGGTGTCGAGCAGCCGGCCCATCCGGGTCATGTTGCGGACGTCGTTTGAGTGAATGACCGCCGTGTGCCGGAAGCCGTGTTCACTCTCGTGGGCTCGCTGGATTGCCTCGTCTGCACTGCTGCAGCGGACGAACGGCAGGAAGGGCATCATCTGTTCGGTCGGCACGAAGGGGTTGTCGACGTCGGTCTCGCCAAAGACCAGCTCGAGACCGTCACGGCCGCTGGCCCCGGCAGCCTCGGCCAGCAGCGAGGCATCCTTGCCCAGCAGTTCCTTGGCCGGAGCAGGGTGGCGATGCTCGCCCTCACCCACCATCACGATGGCCCGCTCCGTCAGCCGGTCGACCTGGCTGGCTGAAAGCCGCAGGGCTCCGGCCCGTTCCATCGCAGCCATCATCGCCTCGAAGACGGCAGCGACGACAAAGACCTGCTTTTCACCGATGCACAGCAGGTTGTTGTCGTAGGCGGCCCCATTGATGATCGACCGGGCGGCGTTGTCGAGATCGGCGGTCTCGTCAACGACCACCGGCGGATTGCCGGGGCCGGCCACGATTGCCCGCTTGCTCGACTGCAAGGCAGCCCGGGCCACGGCTGGTCCGCCGGTGACGCAGATCAGCTTGACGCCGCGATGGTTGAACAGGGCCCCGGCCGTCTCGAGGGTCGGCTCGGCCACCAGCGAAATCAGATTGTCGACCCCGAGGTCGCGGTGGATCGCCTGGTTGAAGCGGCGGACGCCTTCGGCGGCGATCAGCCGGCCGCTGGGGTGGGGGTTGACCACCACCGTGTTGCCCGAGGCGATCATGTTGATGGCGTTGCAGGCGATGGTCGGCAGCGAGTGAGTGACCGGCGTGATGGCCCCAATTACACCGAAGGGGGCATGCTCGATCACGGCCAGCCCGTGATCACCGCTGAAGACCTCGCTCGACATGAACTCAACTCCGGG
>Ga0209986_10001462_pt1 | contig 22608 bp, 30 predicted proteins | sample BlataG_FD_183168 | JGI IMG/M metagenome (GOLD analysis project Ga0209986, IMG submission 183168) | Deep subsurface microbial communities from Black Sea to uncover new lineages of life (NeLLi) - Black_00105 metaG (SPAdes) (version 2) | ecosystem: Environmental > Aquatic > Marine > Oceanic >... | reverse complement strand
GCCTCCAATGCCCCTACACGGGCCTTCCAGGCCTCTAGAGAGGCCTTTTTCTCCTTACTCTGTGTAGCTGCTAATATTGTCGTAACAGAAGGTAAAGGCGCCTTTTGGCCTTTTATTACATATCTTCTCTTGCCATCTACTTCCATACGCTCTGTAGTTGGGTACTCATATAAACTATTAATTTTTACATTCATTAGTGTATGGTTACTCCTTCCGGAATTATTTCATCCATATTTATTTTAGTAGCACGATCTCTAACTTCTAAATTGCTTAATCTTTTTTCAGCTAATTTTTTCATATTCTTAATAAACCCTTCAGTCCATACCCATGCTTGACCTTGATCAATTTTTATCCAACTTTTAGGAATCCACATTTCTACAGGTTCTAAAACATCTGGCCCATAGTAATCATATAATTTTTCTAATTTTTCACACACACTCTCAACTTTAATCAATAAAGCTTTTGGTGTTTGTCTTAAAATATCAAATTCGATTCTACTATGAAAATGTAATTTATTGTTCATTTATCTCCTTATCTATTTCTAAAAATTTTAACCAATGTTTTTTTGTAGAGTTGTTTTTTAAAGAATTACATCCAGAACAACAAAAAACTAAGTTTCCTTTTTTATAAGTTTGTGTTGGATCAAAACGATCTACTGAAAAATTAGTTTTAACTATTCTTCGCATTCCTTTTTTATTTCCTGGACGAATATAAGTCCAGGGTTGTTCGCAGTAACGACAAAGCCTGCCATCACTTCCCGGAAATTTTTTCTTCATTAATTCTATTTGTAACATTAACTCTTCATAAACTCCCGCTATATCAATCTCTGGAATAAAAGATTTACGAAGATAACTTTTCTGATCTTTAATTTCTTTTGGTCCTAACTTTGGATACATCACACTTGGTTTAAAAGGTCTTCTTATAGTTTGAAGTATAAAATTTTTTTCAATTGAATAATACTGTTTTTTATAAATCTTTATACGATCTCTATTTTTTTCCCACCAATTTAATTTTATAAACTGCTTAGCTTTTTTAACTTCTTCCATTACATTCTTTCCAGACATATTTTATTTCTCCATTTTTTCTATAACTTGAAACTGACCATCTCTAAAAACAATAGCTCGTTCAGTATTTTTAATAATGTCATACTGCCACGTCATTGCTTCTATGGTTTTAGCTCGTCTCAATTTTTTATTATATATAAAATTATTGGATAAAGTTTCTAATTTGTCGGAAGCTTTAATAGGTACACTAATTTGTTTCCAGTTCTCTGCTTGTATTTTTCTGTATTCTTTTTGACTAATCATTTTTCTCCAATAAACATTTATTGTCGCCCATTTCTTTTGTTTTAAATCCAAAAAAAGTTAACGCATGGGCTATCGTACTCATTTCGTATTTACCATGATCATCAAACACAAATCGTGTATGAGGTGCCGATCGATTAGCAAACCACACTGCTTCGGTGATCACATCTTTAGTCATATGTGGGCCATCAAAATGTACAAATGCAAATGTAGAATATCTATGTTCAGTATCATTCATAAATTTGGTGTCCGTCATATTACATAAAGTAAATTTTCCTTGATTACGATAAGGCTTAAAATCATTTAACATAGTGTCTCTCATTGTGTCTGTGTAATCACATGTATAAGAACCTGTGTTATCATAATGTTGATAATTTAAATTACCATAAGGATCCACTCCAATATGAATATAATTATTTTTTACATTATCCATAATAATTTTAGATCCAAGTCCTTCTCTAACTCCAATCTCACACGTTTTATGTCCATGACAATTAAAGTCCTTGGTCCATTTTTCGAGTAACTCGTAGTCCTTACTATCTCCTCTAATCATCTTCATACCCTCTTAGTATTTCTAATTTTTCATTTGCTTCTGCTATTTTAGTAATTAGTTTATCAATCTCATCAATGTGTTGTGGATGTTCACCAATACCTACAGAATTTTCTAAATAAATTTTAATAGTAGCTTCACACTCTGAAATCTGAGCTTCGTATCTTGCTTCTAATGCTACTAAAATTGCTTTTTTAATCATGCTACTCCTTTTATTTTTTTTTCTTTACCTGTTTTAGGATCTCTAACTAAAGTCCATGATCCATGTTTATCTAAATAATATCCAATGATAACCCAGTTTTTAAGTTTTAATTTCTTCTTTTTCTTTTTGTCCATTATCTTTCTCCCTTAATTTAGATTGAAGATATATTTTTTGTTTAGTCAAAGCATCTACTTCATCATTTAATTTTTTAATGACTCCATTTAATTGTTTAACTAATGTAGACTCTAGTATTAATCGTTCTGTACTCATTGTAGCCTCGCTGATTTAATTGTTTCTAACATTTCATTTATGCTTTCATCTGTAATAACAATCTCTCCTTGATTATTACATTTCAAACAATCTCTAACATTATCTGGTTCTTTAGATGAACCTTGATAACCATTCCCGTTGCAATCGGGACATATTGCTTTACCTAATGTCATCATTTGATCCTCCGAATAAAGTTTGAACTTTTATAACTGGTTTTTTAACACCAATCATTTCATCTAAACATTCTTTTGCAGTACCATTAAATGTAAATATTTCTTTCTTTTTTTCATACATGAGAAAATAAAAATTATTATCTCTTTTTTCTAAGTCCATTATTTTAATCATTATACCCTCGTACTTAAGTTTTTAATTGAATTAACAAATTATTTGCGTAAATTTTTCTCACTCTTTTTTTAACAAAAGAAGGATCAAAACCTGCATTTTCACAACACTCAATAAAATTTTCATTATCATAAGATGTTAAAAATTCCTTAGCTTCTGCCCTTACAACTGGAGGTTTATCATATCTTTCTGGACCAAAAGCATCTTCAAACGCTTGAGTTAATACAGCTCTCCATAACTTTTTTACTGGGTCTGATTTTATTTCTTCTAGTACTCTTGTAGGTGGTTTAATAACCCCATGTATGTGTTTACTCATATTTATTCCTTTTTTCTTTTCTTTCTGGTTGGTTTTAATTTACCGTTTAATGTTTTTTCTTTTTCATTAACTAGTAAAGTTATAGTCTGAGATCGACTGATTGTCATCTGTGGTACAATGACGCGTCTTATCGAGTCTATTTTATTATAAGTATCTTTTGTTAAAGACACATTTTTATATTTACTTATGTCTGTCATTATAAACCTTTCTTATATAACATATTTCTGGGATGTTATAGTAATTAATTTATAATGTCAAATACTAACCTTGTCCTTTATAACGACGTTGTTTCTGCTGCCTTTTTTCCGCCTTATTTTTATTTTTTTTGTGTTGCCGTGGCCCTCTTTTTTTAGGTTTTTCTCTAGGTACAACATAATCTTTAAATTTTTTAGCCATTATTTAATATAATTATCTTTTATCCATTTCTTATCAGATTCATTTAATTTAAGATATCTAATTCTTCCATTAATATGTTGTTTTGTATCATGGCCACAGTTAGTACATCTATAAAAATCTGTAACAATAGCAACTAAAATTGCTTCTTCCTCACATTCCTCACATACTCCATGTACTGTATCTATTTTTTGAAAATACTTTATTGCTTTCTTATCTATTATACTCATACTAAATCTTTTGCTTTACCTATCACTGGTTTGTATTTAACTCTTTTATCTTCTCTATAAGCATGTAAGAATTGTCTTCTTGGTTGATACGGTATGTAACTTGCGTGTATCCATCCCGAGTTAGGTTCTCCTGGAGTATAGAACTCGAGAATCAGTTGATCTGTTTCACAGTTCATGTGGACCCAGTCAGCAACTTCAGCATTGTCAACACCTACACATTCGAAATCAACCGCCTCAGCTTTTGCATGCTGCGATTTTTTAGAACTACCGATTGCTTCACATAATTCTTCGCTACGATATCCTGACGTGACCTTGACTCTTCCGAAATGATCTCTCACCGGTTGCAATACATTTTCACATAATGCTTTTAGTTTCTCAACTTGATCACCATTAGGATTGTTATCAATATTTAATCGAATAGCTGTATCCGATTTAATTAACTCTTGAAGAGTGAAATTTTGTGAAAGGTTCATTATTTTTCTGCAATAATTTTTTTAATAGATTTTGATCCGTCTATATTTTCTTCAAGTTCTGCTTTTACTTTACCACACATATATTGAATATTAACATTTATCTCACGTTCTGCAAGTCTTTTACCTTTTAAACAATCACTCATTGATTGTTGTATTCTGTGTTCTTTTAGCTCTCCTGCTATAAACATACAAAGAGCAACGACACTAGTAATTACTGTTTCCATTTGCAAACTCCCTTTGTTTATCTTTTAGTTTTTCAATATCTTTTAATGCCTTTTCAAGTTGTTTAGTTATAAACTCAATATTAACTTTATTGCTCATATTTTGTTCTTGGGTTGATTGTAGTTTTTCAACTTGTTTATATAAATCCTCAATAAGCATAAACTGCTCCGAATCAGCGGGAAGTGATCCCATAAGGCCTCGTGGCCATTTGATTCTAAACTCTGTATTTTTTTCAAGATCGGCCTCCATCAATTGAAGTCTTGTGTGATGAGAGTTTTGAGTTTCAATTAAACCAAAATAAGCCCAAGTGCCAATTGCAACCAGCCCTATTAAACTTGCTACTGTTTTCATAGGCATTGAAACTTTTGCTTCTTCAGAAATCGTTAGTGGTTTACTCATTTTCGTATGTTATGTCCGTCCCGTGATCTTTTTCTTTTTTGTAAGTTCTTTTGCAAGTACACTTTTCGCAGGTGCACACACCATATTCATCTGCGTGAAGATCCTTATCTTCACCGCAATGACAAGGATGAAAACATGTCTTGCAACTGGTCATTTAACTAGACCAAACCCACTTTATAAATTTTTTCCAGGGCCAGCAAATTATATTCCAAACCCATTTTAAAGTTTTTTTAATCATTTTTTTTCTCCTCTATTTCATAGAAGAACTTATCCGTATCTTCTGTACGCCAAGCTCTACTATCTTCTACGTTCCATTCAGAAGTTTGCACTTTCCAGTCAGGAGTACTATCTTTCACTGTGAAAGAAGGTATATCCCATATGCATCTGTTGTTAGGTTGTGCAGCAAAATTACCATCATCTAAGGCAATTATGTGTGCGCACTTATGTTCGTGCGGTATCTCTGAATGATCAGTGTCAAGTATATTACTATCTGGATGTGCAAAGTCAACGGTAAATAAATACTTTCCAGGGTGCCATTTCTTGTCTTTTCCTATATACTTACCGGCCTGTCCGTCTAGTATATCCCAACGATGAACAGCAGGATAATAAGAAAAACAATTCCAGAGCTGTAGTTCATCAAGTCTTTTTGCGGGCACTCCGGATGCATCAAATCCCTGTTGAATAAATGCGCTAATAGGTAGGCGATAGAATATTGCACCATTTTCCATAATAGCATGAAATAGTATTGCACGACCTGTAAGAGCGCTAAGACCAAAGATGATACAATCTTCAACTTCTCCATGATGTTTTTTAAGATCATATAAATACTCCCTTCTTATTTGTGCATAAGTTGGTGGTATGTTTGCATTTAAATATGCCATAAAAAATCCTCATTTTACATCACCCCATGTAGGGCCTTTTTCATAATCAACTTTATTTTTAACAGAAAGTTTAACTGCATCTTGCATAATTGCAATAATTTTTTGTGCCTGATGCTCAGATTCAACAGATATATCTAATTCATCATGTACTTGTATATGTGGTGTAATACCTTCCTTATATAAATCTAGCATAGCTTGCTTGGTCATATCTGCCGCAGAACCCTGTATTAATTTATTTAAAGCTTTGTAAGTATAGGCTCTTCTAATTCTATCTTCACCATATTTTCCTTTAGCTTCTTCATAAGTCATCGGTGCTCTTAGTTCACCTGGAGCAAATCTTGCTTCTTCCCATTTATCAAACCTACATACTCTACCGGCAATCGTTTGAATCTCACCATCCTTTTGAGCATCTCTCATTGTGGCATCCATAAGACCTTTTACAAAAGGTACACTGTCATGATAATTATTAAAAAGTTTATCAGCTTCTTCTTTACTTTCTAAGTCTAAAGACTGTTGAAGTTTTGCTTTACCCATTCCATAAAATAAACCTAAGTTAATGGTCTTAGCTGCTTTTCTTTTTATGTTTGCAAGTTTAGCAACCATTCCATGAAAGTCCATTTTGGGGTCTTTATTAAACTTAGAAACCATTTCAGTTACAGACTCAGAATTTTTTAAGATAGGGTGCTCAGCTGCGTAGTGTAAAACTAATCTTGGTTCTTGCTGTGAATAGTCAAAACAACCCCAATCACAACCTTGTTCTGGTATAAATAGACCACGAATTGCAGGACCTAACAAATTGTTTCTTGCAGGAATTTGTTGTAAGTTTGGATTAGAATATGAAAAACGTCCGGTTACAGTTCCACCTGCGTCTGATCTTAATTGATTTATGTCAGCATGAATACGTCCATTGTGCTCATGTTTTAGTATTGTATCTATAAAAGTTGTGTGCGCTTTGTTTAATTCTCTAGCTTCTGCAATGTTTTTTACTACTGGATTTTCATGGTTTTCTAGTGTAGCTTTTGTAAATGATGGCGCGTTACTTTTTGCAGTTCTGGAATAAGGTAGTCCAAGGTTGTCAAATACTTTGGCGATCGATCTTGCTGCCCATATTTGTACTTCTACTCCTGTTACTTGTTTCACTTTTGCAAGGCATAGCCCTTCTCTTTTCTCTAGCACATGTTTCAGTCGAAGCGCTTTATCAACGTCTACTCGAACGCCCTTAAATTTCATATCTACCAACATAGGAAACAAACTTGTTTCTAAGTTAAATATTCTTTGTAAGTTTTGATCTCTTATTTGACCTGAAAATTTTTTAAACAATTGTAAAGTTAGTTCAGCGTCCGCTTCAGCATATGCTCCAACCATTGATGCAGGGAGTTTATACATTTCAGATTTTGCATCTATGCCAGCTTTGTCTGCTGCATCTTGTAAAGCTTTTTCATTCTTAACCTTACCTAATTCTATAAAAGATAATGAATTCAATGAGTAATACAACCTGTTTTCATCTAGTACAGCCGCCATCATCATTGTATCTACAATAATTCCATTTATCTTTACGCCATATTTTCTTAACCAACATACGTCATACATTGCATTATGAAATATTTTAGGACACGGTAAAGCACAAATACTTTTAACCCATTTCATTACAGATTCTTTAGCAAAAAAATTACCTTGCTCATGACCAAAAGAATAATATCCGGACCAACCATCTACTGCAACAGCAACTCCAATTATTTCACCATCACCTCTTACAGAGCCCGAACCCATTTTCTTTAGGTTTGGATCTCTTGTCTCTAAGTCAATTGCTATGTATTTATAACTACTTAAATCTTTAAATTCGTCTGGTGAGTTCCACATTTCTTCGTTAAATAAATTCTCCATAATCCCTTTCTAGAATCATTTCTAAATAATGTATTGCCTTTTTAATATCATAATGTTTTCCTTTCCTAGAATGCCTGCAGATATATTTTATAGCGTTACCTTCTGCAAAAAGCAACTTGTTTTGATTTACAAACTCTGCCGGCTGAATCTTAAAATCTTGATAGTGATTTCCCTGAACTTGTTTGTCTAGTGATTTATATGACATACCCTGTACCCTCCTCTGATTGTAGTAAATAAAGTCTTTGTTTAGCACGTGTGACACCTACAAAAAATAATCTATGTTCATCGTCTGGTGACTTTTCAAACTCACCTTCAATAAAATTACTTTGATATTCATCTGCACCAAAATCTGTAAATAAAACTACATTTTCACATTCTTTTCCTTTTGATCCATGTAGAGTCATTATCTTTATGTCAGCTTCTTTCATAAGATCATAATTATTTTGTATTAAATGTTTCATGAAAACTTTTGTATCTTCATCAAAGTCAAGATGCTCCCAACTACCTTCAACAAGTAAGCCATGATCTTTCTTTAGTTCTTCTAGGGTTACAGAAAAAACACTGTCTAAAGTTTTACCACTGGCAAAACCTCTTTGTAGATGACCTAGTTTTACTTTTAAAAAAGAATACATTACCTTGACATCTTTTGAATCAATACTTGCACCGTTGTTTAATCTTTTCCAGGTAGAAAATGCTAACATAGAATTTTTATCTAAGTATTTATCACCTACAAACTCATACCTTAAACCTTTCATATACAAATGGTCCCTTGCTTTCTCACAAAGTTTATTGGTTCTACCGAGTATCATCCATTTACCTTTTGAAAAGTCTATGTTTTCTAATGATGTTTCGTAATTGACTTCACCTTCCTCGTCTCTCGCTTCCCAATTTTTTGTCCTACGTTTATTGATTCTATCTAATATATTTAAAGCCACTCGATGCACGCTTTTAGGTACTCGTCTCGATTTAACTTGTTCGTCGATAGTTCCTTCTAAATTTATAAATGTAGATGCATCCGCACCTTGAAACCCGTAGATAGTTTGATCATCATCACCAGCAATAAAAGATTTTTGACTTAGTTTTTCTAATTCAAAAAACATATCCCATTGCAACGCGTTTAAGTCTTGAGCTTCATCTAAAAATATAACATCATAAAAACTATCTTTAGTTTTTATCTTATCCGTAAACAAACCTATCATGTCATAAAATTCTATGACTCCTGTGTCTTTTTTATATTGCGTTAGTGCATCATCTATTTTTTCTGCAATATGTATATCTGACCAACCTGCCATACCTTTTTGTATTGCAGCCTCATTAATAGAAATTTTTTTATTCTTAGCATAATCTCTTATAGTTAATATTGGATTTTTAAATTTAGCTTTCCCTGTAATAGGATCAATACTCATATCAGTATTTAAGGCAGCTGCCATTGGTTCATAAAGTTTAAATTGATTCCATTGACTATTACCTCTTAATAGTTTTGCACTTACATCTATATTTAATTCTCTTACACCTAATGCATGCATAGTTCCTATATACCCAAGTTTTTCTTTAGGAAATAATTCTTCAAATCTTTCAGTAGCTTCTTCTGCAGCTGCTTTACTAAAAGTAATATAACAAATTTTTTTAGGATCAGTTTTATTTTCTTTTATTTCTTTGGCCATATAGTGATTTAATAATCTATATGTTTTACCGGTTCCTGGTGGTCCAGGTATTACTGTTCTATTTTTCTTTTCCATGATGGCTCCTGACTTTCATATTTTGCTTTCTCTGGTTCAACAGATACAATCTTTAACATTTTAAAGCAACGCACTGTCTTACCATTTATTTTTGGATAATCCTCTTCAATCTTTAATTGAGTTTGTAGTTTTTGTACTACTACATGTTTTGGATATCTTTTATCTGGCCATTTATTTTTTACTAAATGTTTCCAAAAATCTTTCATTTTAAAATAACTATAATTATCATCACTGTACGCAACACCTCTTTGAATGTCATTTATATCTTTACCTCTAACTTTGTTTACAAAGTCTTCCATGTATTCTTTCAATTGATTATCTATTTTTAAATCTTCAGTAGCTTTTAGATCTGTTTCTTGTTTTTCTTGTAAGAGTTTTATTAACATCTTACGCCATATAATTTTAGACATAGGCATTTGTGGTCTATTAATTTGTTCTAAACACGCCATTGAAAATTTATCTGGCTCGTGAAGGACTGCAGTTTCAACCATTACTGTTTGTCCATCAATATCACAAAAGAATAATGGTGGGTCCGAATTATATTTCCTGATTGCAGATATAGTTTGTACTGGTGCATCATCATCACCTACACCATATTTTTTTGTTACACACAGTTTAGAATTACAAAAAGATACTAAAGGTTCATCTTTACATTTATAAAAATAATCTTTGTTTTCTAATGACTCTTGAGTCTTAACAAGTTCTGATGCATTAATAGGTGGTTTAAAATATTTTAAATTGTAATGATTCATTTTCTTTTTCCAAAGATCGTCTTCAGAAAATCTTTTCTTTACATACACTCCTACGTTATACATAGTTTCATTTCTCATCCCCTCACCAACACCTTCAGATAAAAGCGTAACCAAACATGGTGGCATTTCAAGAAAATCATCTTCTTCTGTTTCTTCTAATTTTAAATTATTAAATTGATCTACACTTAAAACTTGGTTGTCATAGTGTTCAAAAAACGTTTGAATATCTAATATTGGTTCACCCTTATTATTAAAGGCATATCTAACTGTATTTTCTAAGTTGTGATAAGGTAAATTTAAAAAACTACCTACATCACCACGATCAATATTTATCTTTTCTTGTTTTGGAAATATCTCTGCTCTTGCATGACCAATAGCTGAAGCATATGTTTTTAATTTATCTCTCATCATAACTGCAGGAACAGGTTCTTTTGTAAATAAAAATAAATGTGCACCGCCAGACTTTGATCTAAATACTGTCAGTGGTATCTTTTTCTTTTTTAAATCATTTACTATTTCTTTGTGATCTAAAGGATATACATCCCAGTCAATACATCCCCATATACAAGTATTGTCTCTTCTTATTGGAATTATACCTAATGCAGGTTCTGTTCCTTTTAAATGGTCTTCCCACATTTTATCTGTAGGTGGCTCCGTAATTGTTTTAGACCTAGTAATACTCTTACCTTTTGCAGATACCTCACCTGTCTTACGAGTCTCACCTCTAGCTATGTCTAAGCCTTCAAATATACTTTTAAATTTTTTTAATATGTCTGTCATGTCCTATCCTGTCTTTCTGTTGCATGGGCGCTTTGAGTCTCCCCTAGGCGCCCACTTTTCACACTATTTGCCGGCGAATGAGTTGTGAAACTTTTTCGCTCTTTCGTAGAGTGATGCGTTATCAATTATAGCACCTCTTACAACATTAAAGCCATACCATTGATTACCTTTTCCACTGTTAAGTACAGAAGACAGGACATATTTATGACTGTAAATAGCAGGAGTGAAAGGACCATTTTTGCCTTCAAGTGTAATTGAAGCCATCATTGAATTCCATTTTCTACTCACTTTACCTTGAGAAGAACTCATAGAGATTAATGCAGGTTCTGTAATTTCACCATCAACAATTAAAACAAAATGTTGACCAACTGTTAGAATGTAATTACCGTTTTCAAGACGATCTTTACCTCCAGGATCTTTAGTTGTTTTAGATAAAATATCAGAATCATGACCAAAAATATTTTCTGGTCTTCCTGAACCTGTACCAAAGTCTGCCCATTCTTGAAACTCAAGTTTGTAATAGCAAGGTACAACCTCTATTCCATCAGCACCGTTATAACATTTTTTAGTCACGGTGTTTAAGAACATACCTGGTTCTGCACCTTCAACGTAATTTTGATTACGCTTCTGAGCTTCTCCAGATCCGTTTTGTAAAAGTTTTAGAATTGGTAAAGCCAGATTTTCTGTTCTTACATTTTCTAAACCTTGTGCTGCATCCGCTTCAAATAAAATATCTGAAGGCAGATTTTCTTTTTTTATAGTCACTTGTTTCTCGTTACTAGTTTCCATTTTATCTCCTTTTGATTTTTGTACTGTTACCCGCGTAGATTTTAAAAATGTCAGAAGGCATCTCAAGATTATTCTCAAGACGCTCTCTGACTAGCGCTTTAAGAGTTACAGCATGAACCGTTTCGCGCTGAATTGGTTCAAAGCCATTACTCTTTGCAAGGTCTGCATATTGCAGTGCCTTGTTATCTTCGTCCCGACCAAAGGTAACGGTAATATCATTTTTAATAATATCACCTAGGCCGTTATCTCGAAGCCATTTAAAAGCTTTGTCCTTTCTATCTAAAAAATCAGAATCACTTTCGTTTCTGCCTTTTGCAATAGAAGCATAATAAAATGGTTTAAGTTCTATAGACTCACCATCTTTAAGCTTTAATTTTGTAATGTTCATCTCTTGCATCATCTTAGGTATTTCTACCTCTGACAATACTTTAGACTGTTCTTTTAATTTTAAAATACTTTTTTCTGCGTTTTCAATTTCGTCTTCAATATTTTTTAATTCAATAACTTTATTAGACAAAGAAGCTGCTGCATCAATTTGATTTACAGATTCTAATCTATCGTCTTCATAATCTATACTCATACAATTCCTTTCATGGATTGTATATAATCCTAGACTTTTGTTTTGTCAATACTAATTTTTAAATAAATCTATTTCTATTGGATAATAAGTTTTTTCTTGTCTATCCCACTTTAGAAATTTAAACTTTCCATTTGTCATATCAGACACAACTGAACATATAACACCTATAGTTGCAGGGTCACCTGATAATAAAAGATAATCGTCTGACGTGTAATCTTTTAAAAGTGTTCTAAGTTTTTGTATTAATGGACCGGGAGAAAGAATCATTTGAGAATACATAGGTAATAGAGTTTTTATTTCTCCATACTTTGATGCACCCATAACATTATATTTGGGTTTACCGGTTTCTCTATCTGTTGGTATTTCTTGAGTTAAATAAACTTTAGTCATTGACTTTTTCTTTTGATTTAGTATAGCTGTTTTTAGAAAGAAATCAATGATTATATCACACAAACATAAACTGATATTTATAAAACCGATTAAAGTAGCCGGTACATCTTTTGAATTAGCATTAAGAAATTATTGTGGTCCAGAAGATATAATAACTATGTGCACTCCAGAAGATGAAAGAATTAGTTTAGAAAGAAATAAAACTCATTTTCAAAATGAAAACAATGGAGCTAAATATTTTGATCATGTTATTGGATTAGATGTTGATTTTCAAGTAGCTGGTAATGTTATGAATAATGATTGTTATCAAGGTATGGGAACAATACTTCGTGTTTTTGAAGCAAATAGTCAAAGATATTATAATCACATAGAAGCTAGAAAAATTAAAAAAAGAATAGGTGAAGATGTTTTTAACTCTTACACAAAAGTTTCCATTGTAAGGCACCCAATTGATTATCTCATATCTAACTATTATTTTTTTGGTCTTGATTTACAGAATATATCTTTTAGAGATTATGCAATCCAAGCCCCTGTAAAAGAATTTAAAAAATTTTATGAAATAAATGGTGAGTATATAATTGATCATATGATTAGATTTGAAAACCTGGATGAAGATATAAAAAATTTAGAACAAAAAATTACAGGGCTCACTGGTCTTGCGGAAAGAATGAAAACTTTTAAATCAAAAATTAAAAGAGTTGATGATAAAGACAAAATTCCAGGAGCTAAACAAAGGCTCAACAGCGCAACTGTAGATTATATGAAAACTAAATTTCCAAAAGCTTGCCAAATCGCTATGGAAAAATACGGTGAATACTGCAAAAAATTTAATTATAAGTAGTTGACAAATATCCTAATGTATCCTATTTTATAATTAGAAAGTATAAAATATTATGTTCTACAAATTTAAAACAAAGCCTTTTGCGCATCAACTTAAAGCCTTAGAAATGTCTTGGGACAAAGAAGTCTATGCTTATTTCATGGAAATGGGTACAGGTAAATCAAAAGTATTAATTGATAATGTATCTATGTTGTATGACAAAGGAGAAATAAATGGTCTCCTTCTAATTGCACCTAAAGGTGTTTATAAAAATTGGTACGACTCTGAAATACCGGTACACATGGCTGACCATATTGAAAAGAAAACTGTTTTGTGGACTGCATCACACACTAAACCAAAACTAAAAGAATTAAATACTTTGTTTGAAACCGGGACTGATCTTCATATTTTAATTATGAATGTTGAAGCCTTCTCTACTAAAAAAGGTTTAGAGTTTGCAGATAGATTTTTATCTTCTCATAAGTCTATGATTGCTATTGATGAAGCTACAACTATTAAAAACCCTTCAGCTAAAAGAACTAAAAATATTTTAAAGATATCAAAAGACTCTAAGTATAGAAGAATACTTACAGGTTCACCTATAACTAAATCACCTTTAGATTTATATTCTCAGTGTGAGTTTTTAGATCCATATCTTTTAGGCCATCATTCTTTTTTTACTTTTAGAGCTAGATATGCTGTCATGCGTAACATGAATTTAGGTGCAAGAACGGTTCAAGTTATAGTTGGTTATAGAAACTTGGGCGAGCTTTCTGATAAATTAAAACCTTTTTCATATAGAGTTTTAAAAGAAGATTGTTTAGATTTACCTAAAAAAACCTGGATGAAAAGAACTGTATCAATGACTCCAGAACAAGAAAAAGTTTATAAAGAAATGAAACAAACTGCTCTAGCGCACCTGGATGGAAAGGTATTAACTACTAATACTGTATTAACTCAATTAATGCGTTTACATCAAATAACTTGTGGCCACTTTGTGGCTGATGATGGGTCAACAAAAGATTTGCCATGTAGAAGAGTTGATGAACTATTAGATATTGTACAACAGGTTGAAGGTAAGGTTGTTATTTGGGCTCAATACCAAAGAGATATTAATAAAATTATAAATGCTATATCAAAAGAATATGGTGAAGATAGTTATGTTGATTATTATGGATTAACACCTCAAGAAAAAAGACAAGATAATATAAAGAAGTTTCAAGAAGATGACAAGTGTAGATTTTTTATAGGTACAACACAAACTGGCGGTTATGGTATCACATTGACTGCTGCAAGTACAATGGTTTATTTTTCTAATGGTTATGATCTAGAAAAAAGAACTCAATCAGAAGCTCGTATAGATCGTATTGGTCAAACTAAACCAATGACTTATATTGATATCATTTCTGAAGATACAGTTGATGATAGAATAGTTTTAGCGTTGCGTAAAAAACAAAACATTGCTAGTCAAATTATGGGTGAAGAAATTAAATCTTGGATTTAATTATAAAAATTCTGAAAGTAAAATTATAAGCACGGCTCCCATGCCTCCAACAATCCAATACTCTAATCTTTTAACTCTTTCTTGCATTTCTTTTATTTGTTCGAAAGTTTGTTTTTGCATTATTCTACAAAGCTTTTCATGTGATTCAATTTTTTCTAATGCTGATTTTCTAGGCATTGTTAATTCCTCTTGATCGTAGTCTTATTTGTTTTTCTGTTGGTGATAAATATGATTCTTCCACAGGTGTTAAACCTGAAGCCATCATTGGATTTTGTTGAACCGGCGTTTGAAAAGAACCTGGATTTGGCATAGGCGTCGGTGGTAATGGTGTCATCGATGACTGCTGCCCTTGAATATTTTCTAATTGTGGTAGATAATTTTCTATATTTAATTGTAAAGGACTATCTAAACTTTGATTTTCAAAGTCTCTGACCATTTGTTTTATTAAAGACTCGACCGGTATTAACGGATTTTCTATACCACCTTTTTCTGCATTACGTGCAAATCTTTCTTCAATACCATCTGTAATTTCAAAGGCATTAAACTTTCCTCTTAGTAATCTTTTTAAAGTTTTCTTAGAAATATTTCTTCTATCAAATACATCTTTTAAGTCTTTGTCTTTTAAACCTAACGTCTCAGCCGCATTTAATACTTGTTTCATATTTCTTTGTGTTTCAAATAAAGTTTTGTTCGCAATAAAGAATCTTTCAACTACTTCTTTAGGTGTTTTTCTTTCACCACTTAAAACTCCAAACCTTCCTGATGTAAAGTTTTTTCTATCTTCTGATTGTTCTTTTTGAAATCTTCCAAGGTAAAAGTCTAAACTTCTTTCAGGGTCAATTTTAATTGGTCTCATACCAAATATACCTGCAATCTCTGGACCTATTTCATAAGTTGCAGCTCCTTTTCCAGGTTCTCCTGTGATTGCTTTTGCAGTTCTTTGAAACGGTTGTGTGGATGGTAAAAGTGTCTTAGCAAGGTGTTCAGTTATAATTAAATATTTTTCCATTTCTGGAGTTCTGTCTCCGTAAAGCTGTTTCCCGTCTCTCGTTCTTCCATTTCTAGAATATATATCTTGAAACGCTTCTGTATAAATAGATTCTGATATAAAAGGTGAAGCAGTTTGTGCAGTTGCATTTAATATTCCTTTTAAAAAACCTTTAGTTAATACTTCTTCGTCTTCAATACCTTGTTGAATATTAAATAAAACTGTTTGAAATGGTCTTGTAAGCGTATCGTAAACATTATTTTTAGACCAATCGATATAATAAAAATCTCCATTCGTTGGATTTTTAAATAATATTTTTTGTGAATCTCTAGACCAAGGGGCAACAAAATAATTAATCGCATCTGATTCTTCATTAGTTACTCCGAAGATAGATTTAGATCCTTCAACAATACTATAAGGTAATACAGCAGTAGCAAAAGTTGCTCCAGTTAATCTTTTCATACCTATTGCTCTTGTAACTGGGTCTTTAATTTCTTTTAGACCTTGTCTAAAAATACCAAAACCAGTTCTAAATATTTCAGAAGGCCATGACATAAAATTACCAAAAGGAGACATACGCATACCTCTTACAAACTGACCTACTCTTGCATAGTTTGGAACTGTGTTTTTTACTATCTCTGCTACTTCTTGTTTTAAATTCTGAGGAATAGGTAAACCTTTTTTTGCATATGCATTTCTTAATCTAGCAAGTTCTACTTCAAAATTAAATATTTTCCAAAAATCATCTTCAGCAACATAGGCATCTTGAAAAGCTTTACCAGTTTTTTTAACACCTCTACTTATCCCTTTACCTAAATTATTTAATAAAGGTTTTAAAACACTATCTGTAGCAATGTTACCATCACCAAATCTTACATCTTTAAATAGATTACGAATATCACCAAGTCTTACGTTTGTGTTTACAATTCCTAAGTCTAAATACTCTCTGTACTTGGCCATAGCTTCAGGTTGTCTCATACCTACTTGAACTGTTTTTCTAGCTTCATTCATAGCCTGAGCAATAAGTTTAGGACTTGTCATTAATGTACCATTAGCAAGTGCAAAAGCACCTGAGCTTAAAAAATTTCTTATGTGAGTTGGTATAGATAAAACAGTTTTAGCAAACTGTGCACCAGCTTTTGGAGTAAGTAATCCATATCTATATAAAGCAGCAGCTGTTTTTCCTAAAGCACCTTGACCTTTTGCTTCACCTCTCATCCAATCTTGAAGTCCGGCTACACTTTCAAAACCTTCTGCAATATCTTTTGAAGTATAAATATTTTCATCTGGAAAGTATTTACTCATTTCTTCTGGCATTTTTACTATTGGAGTCTTTGACCCAAAAGCTTGTTTAGCAGCTAATGGACTAGCGTGAAAAAAACCTCTAGCGCCTTCAGGAGTTTGCGCTGTAACTCTACTTTTAATCATTGTATCTGCATCAAGCATATCTTGAAAAAGCTCACCCCGTCTAGCAATAGATGATAATCTAGCAACGGATGCAAATATAGAGTGACGTGCGTCTTCTACTTCCCCGAATAATTGTCTAAACGCTTTACTTCCTTTACCTATGACACGAAAATCTTTTGTACCGTCTGGTAAATTTTTTTCTAACGTTTGTCTAAATGTTTTAATATTATAAGGAGTATCAGCTCCTTTAGTTAAATTTACATATTCAAACGTAGGTAGTGAGTCTTTTTTAGGATTCATTTCACGAGCTTGACTTACAATATCATCAACGTAAGATTCTGCCTGTAATCTTGTAATTGGTTGATTATTTTTTGCAGCGTATCTCATAAAAATATTAGCAACTCTATCAACAGTATCTTTAGTAGGTTTATATTTTTGTAATAAACCTGCATCTGCATTTTCAAATATTTCAAAAGTGTTTGATATACTATCTTTAACTCTACTACCCAATAAACTAGAAAATTCTCCTTGCATACTTTTGGGAAGGTCTCCAACTGATGGACTGTCAGAAGCAATTTTTAAAAGCTCAACAAAATAACTTCTACTATTTTTTATTCCATTTAAAATTACCTCAACTCCTTCTGGTGTTGCACCATTTTTAGTTAACATATCAACAAAATCTAATGTCTTAGCTTCATCTAATCCCTTAACTAAATCACCTTCAAACAGTAAATCATTCATCTCTTTGTATAACTGTTTTCTTTGTGCAGTATTCGCTGCAAATAATATCCTCCTAGTTTCAGGGAAAATTTTATTTACTTCTTTATCTATTCTATTTACTTGTTCCATTGCAAAACTAGTATCCACCATTTTACTAGCTGACTCTTGTTCTTTTGCTAAAGCTTGTTGAACTGGTTTGTTTCCTCTAAACCTAAAAATACCACCAAACTTATCTAATTTTCTTTCAATAGCCTCATCACTATATGCAAGGTCTCTACCTTTTTTCTGAAGAAGTTTTGATGCTCCTTTTCCTAATCCGTAAACAATTGGAGTAACTAATAAAGATTCAGAACCAAATTTAAGCCTATTTAATAATCTTCTTGATGCATCATCTCTTTCAGTTTCTCTAATTTTTCTATCTAATTGAGTTGGACCAGCCTCAAACGCATCACCTATAGTCCCTAGTTTTTCAACGTCAGCTACAAAAGTTTCTCCAGCCAAGCCACCCACAACAACTGCTCCGAACTTTTGCCTTCCGGTTAGTTTATTTAAATTCTCTGTTGCCTTAAGTCCATTTCTAACATTCTTGCTACCTAGATTAAGATAGTTACCTGTTTTTTTAGCATTTAAAGCTTTAGTAGCTAGCTTAGTTGCAACTTTTGCACCTACAGCACCTGGAACCCCAATTTGAATTAAAGCTTCTGTAAGTCTACCTATAGCTCTTTCCTGTGCTAATTCTTCAAAAGGATTTATTGTGTCAAAAAATTGTTCAACCTTTGCAGCTGAGTTTGTATCTAAACCTAAATCTATTAGGTCAGCAGCTAATGATATAACTCCTTCTGGTATTTTTATAGCACCTGATATAATTCCAGCTGTTGCAGCAGTTAATCCTGATATATTACTATTGTCTTCAGCTTCAGGCTCTAAAGACTCATCTGTTTGATTAGATTTTTTTTCAGGTTGTGAAGGAGTTGCAGGTTTATTATTTATTATTTCATCAAGAGTAAAAGTACCACCACTATTAATATCAATGGTATCTTCTAATTCAATAGGTTCTCCGGATTGTTTTTTAAGGATTTCTTCAAGACTTAAAGCCATCTATTCTCCTTATATTATAGGGTTAAATCCAGAGTCTAAATAAATAGTTTGTTGAACGTTGGTTGTATCATCTCTGTCTCTATAGAAATATCTAGCGCCTTCAGGTGCTTTCATATCCATAGCTATTTCATATAAAACATTTTCTTCAACTGGTACATTTGGATTATCAAAAATAGCGACAGTTGAAATATCAATACCTTTTATTTTACCAGAAGCTAATAAACCATCATGTATTTGTCTTGCTCTAGCTTTTTTACGACGTTTATTGTCATACATTGCAACAGCTGCATTAAATCCTTGAAGATCATCGTCATAATCTCCTAGATCAGGTGCCGCTTCTGTAATTTTATATATATCATTTAAATAATCTGTTCTTTTTTCAATGTCATTTCCTAAAGTTCCATTAACAAAATCGAAAACTCTTTGTTTTTCGTCATCTGCTAAGTCAGCAAAGTCCATCCCTGGAAATAAAGATTCTGTAGCAAAACCTATATTTTTCATAAACGCTGTTTCCTGTTGATCGATACCATCTTCATCTAAACTTCTCTCGTAGTCTCTTAATTCTTCTCTATCATATATGTCCATAAATCTTTTCATTTTTAAAGCTTCTATGCCAGCAGCTGAATTATCCATTGCTTCTGTTTCTTGAATTAAACCTGGTACTGCACCAGCTCCTGCTTGTGCCACTTTTTGTAAAAAACTTCCTCTTAAATTAGGATCTGCTAAACCTGCACCAAATCTTAAAGCAAGGTTTGATCTTCTTCTATCTTTTTTAGGTTTAATAAATTGATCCATTATACCCATTTTTGCCATCGTATCTCGTATTAATTGTTCGTTACCTCTTCTTTGAAATTTTTCTTCAACAGTTTTTGTTTCTTCACTCATATCAAAAGGTGAGAAAGGGTCTCTCATGTTGTTCATTCTGTTTTCAAATTCTATTGTTTCTTTTGCATCAGCTATTGCTGATCCAGCTTCACTATAACCCATTCTAGTGTTCGTACTTAAACCACCTTTTCTAAACATCGGTCTTTTTAAAATATTATTCATTATTGTCTTAGTGACCCGTAAATTCCTCCAAGAGTCGTTCCTAGAGATAAAGCAGTTTGTAAAGGACTCATTTGAGGTGATGACATTCCTGTCATTGCAGGTGACATTGGTGTAGTCATTCCACCTAGCGAACCTAATCCAGAAGCTAGATAACTTGTTCTTTCATACGGCTCATACGCTGCTAATCTTGCAGCTTGTCTTCTTGCATCTTCACCAGCTTGTCTAAATGCAAGATCACTTGAACCTGCCGCTTGTAAACCCGCAACTGTTTGACCAGCTAGTGCAGGTTGTAATGTTGCAAGTTGTGATTGTTGGCCAAATGCTTGACCAGCTGCCGCTTGTGCTTGACCAAAACCTTGACCAAGTAATTGCGCTTGTAATGCAGCTCTGTTTCTATTTGAATCTGTTTGATAGTTTGCTCTTTCAACACCTTCTCTACCACCACCAAAAGCTCCTGAAGATACTGCTCTATCAGCAATACCTTGCATTCCTCTTTGAGATTGTACATCATATTCTGTAAGTGTTGTATCAATTACGTCTTGTTGATAAGGAGACATAAATTGTTGATAAGCATCTGGTCCTGAATATTGAGCAGCTTGATTTAGGTAAGGCTCAAAGCCCATAACACCTGTACCAGCTCCAACACTTTTTACACCACCTTGAGCATCAAAAGTTATTGCACCTAAACCTGCTTGTCTTGCCAGCTCTTGCTGAGCTGCCATAGAAAAATCTGATTGTCTTTGAACTTCTGGAGCAAATTTAGATGTATCCGTTGGAACATTAGTTAATGAATTAAGACCAGATAAATACCTTTTTTGTGATGCTTCTAAATCGGGAGATGCCCCTGTTTGAACTAAAGACATTATACTCTTCCTCCATCTTCTAATTTTTTCATCATACTATACATACGTTCAGCGCCTTTATCTACATCACCATCGCCCATTCCTCTGACAGCGTCTGCAGTGAAAACAAATTCATTATTTGATAACATCGCAGGGATATCATCTTCTTTTTCTTTTACACCTACTGGCGGAATAAATCCACCTGTTTCTCTCATATCTAATTCTGTAATACCTTTAGGGTTTATATTTATATCTAGCCCCTCGATTCCCGCTGCTTGCATCGCGTTTTCTTGAGGAGTGTCTCCACCCATAGCGTAATTTACTCTACCACCATCAGCCATAAACTTACTACCAAGTCTTGCAAGCTCGTCTCTCGCTGCTTCAATCGCTTCTTCTTGAGTAAATCCTTCTTCCATAAATTCTCCAACAAGTCTCATAAATTCTTGTTCATAATCATCATCCATAAATGCCATTTGTTTATCAGGTAAAGCTGGACCCGTAGGTTTAGGTGCAAAAGGATTAATTGGTTTTGTAGGGTCTGATGGTAATGGTTGACCACTTCTTACAAAATCATCAAACATTTCTTCTAATTCTATAATTTGATCATCAGATAAATCTCTTAAAGGTTTACCAAATTCTTGCATCGCCATCATTTCTAAAACTTGGTTTCTTTCATCCATAGGGTCTGGGTTTGAAGCCATCATAATTCCTTCTGATCCTCTAGCATAATTCATTCTACCACCCATAGCTGCTTCTTCTCTATCAAAGTTTGCGTCTCTTAAAAGTGAAGTCATTAAAGCATCTAAACCTTTTCTATCTCCCCTAGTTAATAATTCCATAATTTCTTCATTATTTTTTATTTTAGGTCTAAAACTTGCTGGCATTCCGCTAAGTTTACGTTCAAAAAAATCTCTTATTTCTCTTCCTCCAAGTTTCTCTACATCAAATGCTCTTTCTGCAGTTAAAGCTTGTTTAGGGCTAAAAGTTGCTGAAACTTGTCCCATTGGAAGAGCTATACGTGGACCTCCTCTTCCAAAGAAATTACCTTCGTCAAATTTTTTCTTAAATACATTCATAATATCATCAGAACTTACTTTTGATGTTCTTGGACTCATACCTACATTGTCTAATGATCCTCTAGTCATACCTACAAATAAAGGTTTTTCAGGATTAGCTAAATAAGACGCTTCTAAATCTTTTGGAAGACGTCTACCTTTAAAGAAAATACCTTCGTTCTTAAATACATTCATAATATCATCAGGAGTTACTTTTGACGCTCTTTCAAAGTCTGGGTTTGGATTAACTGTTCTAACAAATTTACCACTACCTAAAAAATAATTCTCTCTTGGAAGAGTCATTATTCCACCGTCTGCTGCAACGTTTCTGTATTCTATAGTTTTATCTCTAGCAAACTGATCAATTTCTTCTTGTGTATAAGGATTTTTTGTAGGGTCTCTTCTAGGATCAAACGGTCCATATTGTCTTAAATAACCTTCAACATTTTCTCCTCTTTTTCTCATAGCCTCTGCAAACTTAGCATCAAAACTATCTTGATCTTCATCAGGAAAAAACTTTTCTTTAATATAAGAAGCAATCATTGTTAAAGGTATTGTCTTACCAGGATCGCCTAAAAATCTTCCGATGTCTCCCATTTGAAATTTTTTGTCTTCACCAAGACCATATTCT
>Ga0209986_10001461_pt1 | contig 22616 bp, 19 predicted proteins | sample BlataG_FD_183168 | JGI IMG/M metagenome (GOLD analysis project Ga0209986, IMG submission 183168) | Deep subsurface microbial communities from Black Sea to uncover new lineages of life (NeLLi) - Black_00105 metaG (SPAdes) (version 2) | ecosystem: Environmental > Aquatic > Marine > Oceanic >... | reverse complement strand
GTTTCGCTTCTATGATGATTCTCAAGCCGCACTAGAAGCTTACCTTGCAGGGGAAGTCCAAGGGATCGGGCAAGTTGACTTGGAAATCCTTCCCCAGGTTCTTGAGACGCCAGGACTTAATTTACATACAGCTCAGCTGCCAAGATTAAACTTGGTCTTTCTCAACTCGAAGCATGCCGAAAAGAAATACCTTGCTGATAAAAAGTTTCGTCAAGCACTATTGTTCTCCATCAACCGACAATGGATCATCAATCACGCTCTTGCCGGCCAAGGTTTGATTCCGTACGGACCAATACCGCCTACATCTTGGGCGCATTCGGAAAGTTTGGAACCTCTCCCTTTCGATCTGGACCGTGCAGCCTCGCTTCTCGACTCGCTTGAATGGCAACTCCCCATAGGCGCAACACCGGGAACTCCTGAATACCGGCGTAGCAAAGATGAGCAAGTACTGAGCCTGGAACTTATCTATTCTGACGACCCAATCAATACCGTCGTAGCTGAAACACTCAAGACCAATTGGGAGGCAATCGGTGTTCAGGTTGATTTGAAACCGGTTGAGCCTGAGAGCCTACTTGAAGGTTACCTAGAGCCGCGCGAGTTTGAGGCGGTGCTAACCGAGATCGACCTGTTGCGTTCCCCCGACCCTGATCCTTACCCTTTCTGGCATGATTCCCAAACGGAAACCGGTCAGAATTACGGTGGTTTTGCTGACCGCAATATCAGCATCTGGCTTGAACAGGCTCGCATCAATCCCGACTTCGGTCGCCGTGCCGAACTCTATCATAACTTCCAACATCGGTTCCAGGATCAAGTCCCTGCCCTTTTACTATATTATCCAGTCCATAATTATGCGATCGATGATCAGGTTCAGGGCGTGACTATCGGACCACTCATCGACCCAAGCTATCGTTTTAACAACATCGTCGATTGGTATTTGCTTACCCGCCGAAGATTAGGTATAGAGGAAATTCCATAACCAACACCATCGAAGACCATAGGATTGAATTCGACCAACATATCACACGTGCTAATTGAACTAACCCAACAACACTCGGTGGTTATCTCGGGCACCATGGTATAATCCCAAGGCTCAGCCCCAGACGGCATAAACGATCTCCTGAGAAAGGTATGAAAGTGGAAAATCAAGAAAACAATGACTGCCGGCATATGCTGGTAGATCTAAAACCCTCGATGAAACTTGATGGCCGAGTAACAAAGCTAGGGTTATTTGGCGCCTTCGTCGACGTTGGGGCTGAATGCGATGGGTTAGTACACATTTCGATGCTCAAGCAAGGACATGTCAACCGAGTCGAGGATGTTGTGCAGGTAGGGCAGAAGGTCGAGGTATGGGTTCACCGGGTGGATCCCAACGCCAGTCGGCTCGAGCTCACCATGATCAAACCGATCATGCTGAAATGGAATAAAATCAAACCGGGTCTGAAGCTACAGGGGAAAGTCACCCGCCTTGAAAAGTTCGGTGCTTTCGTTGATGTGGGCGCCGAGCGTCCAGGTTTGGTTCATGTCAGTGAGCTGAGCACAGAATACGTCTCCGATCCTTCAGATGTAGTAAAAGTGGGAGATGAAATCGAAGTTAGCGTGGTCGATACCAACCGGAAAAAACGCCAAATCCGACTAAGCATGAAGGAAGCGGCTATCGAAGTCGAGGATGACGAAGAAGCCAAGGAGGAAGTACCAACTGCTATGGAGTTTGCACTCCGCCAAGCCCTGCAACAAACGGAAGATGTGGAATCGGTAATTCAGCCCATTCCCCATCGCAATCAGAATAGGGAGCGAAAAGAGTTAGAAGACATTCTCGATCGTACATTGAAACATAGGGTGCGGACTGCATCCTCAAGCGAGTAGTCCCTCGTCATTCAAAGGACATGGTGAGCGGACAAAGCACCTAAATATCTCCTGCAGATTTATTATTGTCAAATTAAATGGCGCAAAGGTGCGCCATATTTTTATTCAATCCTGACATTAATGCTTGATGATGGAATTAATTTTAGAGTTGTTTACATTAGTTTGCTGAAAAAGGCCGCCGTCAGCAGAAAATGAGGGTCAGCATTTCATGGGGAGAGATGGGTTCTTCCAAGCTGCCATCTTGGACTTCTACAGCTATATATCGTCGTTCTTTTCCTCCCGATCCTCTTTCAAGTCTTCTTCTTCCCATTCCTCATCCTCTATCAAGGAAATATCATCTATTTCCGTATAAGTTAAACAGCCTTCATCGGGATCAATCTCTACAGCATCAGCCCCGCATAAGCCTTCTTCTAAGAAGATGCAGTCAATGTATCGACATCGAATCCGGGGCATGATAGTGCTCCTCCCATATCCGTCAGGGTGACACAGTCTTGAACTCGATCGACGTTCTTCAGTAAATAATTGTAAATGACTTTTCTTACGATATACAAGGATAACTGCAGCAGGAATACCCTAAGTTAAACAAGATCCAGCTAACCAGGCAATCCTGTAACTCTAGCCTGATTGAATATCATTGGTTACAGCCATCCAAGATCGATAAACGTATTTGTCTTCTGACTTTCCAAATTACACCTGGAACCGTTTCCTTGTTTTGCTCACTGGCAAATGCTTTCGAATAGAATGGCTTCAAGAATTTCCCCAGCCTTAACAGTTTCTACGCCTGCCGGCACGACAAGCAGCGCATTTGCTGCAACCAAAGATGACAGTACTCCAGAGTCTTGACTTCCAGTCAGCCGTGCACGGTATTCGCCCTCCTCCCAACGTACTTGAGCCCGCAAGTAGCTCTCACGCCCATCAGATTGGAGTATATGATCCACACGGACCATCAGCTTAAGCGGTTCAGCTCCTCGGCTGCCACTCAATCGTGCGATTACCGGGTAGGCAAAAAGCTGGAAGGTGACCAACGCTGAAACCGGATTGCCAGGTAAACCGAGGAAGGGAACACCACGGTATGATCCAGAAACTATTGGCTTGCCGGGACGGAGGTTAACCCGCCAGAAGGTAAGTTCGCCATGAGCCTCTAGCGCCGATCGCACAAAGTCAAAGGCACCCATGCTAACACCGGCTGAAGAGATTATCAGGTTAGCGCCTGATTCCACCGCATAATCCAAACGCTCCAGAACCGTTTCAACCTGGTCAGCTGCGATACCCAACCTAAGCGCGATCGCTCCAGCCGCTTGTACCGCCGCCGCCAGCCCATAACTGTTTGCATCATGCACGTGTCCAGGGATTAAAGGTTTATCGATCTCGAGCAGTTCATCCCCCGTTGAAAGGATCGCCACCACTGGGCGACGATATACACTCGGATTTGAAATGCCCAACGCAGCCATCATACTGATGTCCTGTGGTCGTAACCGATGTCCATCTTGTAAGACCAATGTCCCCCTGCGTACATCCTGCCCCACCCCACGCAGGTAATCCCCTCGTTCAACCGGTTTAAGTACCTCAATCCGATCCGACAATGTTCGTCCAGCCATGGCGCTTGTATCGGAGGTGAATTCGACCGGTAAGACCGCGTCGCTTCCAGGAGGTAGAGGCCCCCCGGTCATAATCGGCACCGCCTCCCCAGGTCCTAACATCTGTAATGCCTCATACTCTACTGCATCATCCCATACTGTGGTGAGGGTCACTGGTCGCTCTGCAGACGCGTGAATAACATCTGCTGACCTCACAGCGTAGCCATCCATAGCCGAGTTGGAAAATGGAGGGAGATCGATTTCGGCTACGACATCCTGCGCCAACACGCGACCCAAGCAGTCAATTAAAGGAACCTGCTCTTTTAGCAGGGGATGCATTGTAGCCAGCAGTCGAGTAAGAGCTTGAGTAACACTTAGGGATGGTTTGAACATAGTTTCAGCCAAATGGTTTGATGGATCATATAACAAGATCTCTCACGAAAGCCACATTTAGTCATCCAGGCCGAAGTCGACGAGCTTCTAGGATATTGGGCAACGCTTCCAGGCGATTTAGGACACGGCTCAATTGCCTAATGTCTGTGATCAGCATCACTAAATCAAAAATCGCCAGGCTGTCCTTGGTTGAAAGGTGAACCGAAGACATACTGATCCCTTCATTAGAAACCAGCGTCGACACATCGCGCATCAGTCCCTCCCGATCATAGGCCTGAATGCGGACGGACACCGGATAGGTCTGCTTGGCGCGCCCCCAGGACACCTGAACTAACCGCTCTCTGTCTTTGATGCGTAATACGTTGGGACAACCCTGATGATGAATAGTTGCTCCACGACCTCGAGTGATATAGCCAATGATTGGATCACCAGGTGCAGGATTACAACAACGACCTAAGCGGACGAGCAACCCTGACAGGCCGAGGATACTGACCTCATCCGCCGCAAATTCAGTGGGCAGTACCTCCTCAACCTCAGTGGCTATATCTAAACCTTGCTCATCCTCCTCTACGACCTGAGCAACAATCTTGCCCAGATGAACATCCCCACAGCCAATAACAGCTAATAAATCATCTACCTGGGAATAACCCAGGTCATGAGCGATTCTTTCATAGGAGATTCCTTCAACACCCAGACGCCGTAATTCCCGTTCCAGCAGCAGGCGGCCATGGGAAACATTCAACTCCCGGTTTCGTCGCCGGAACCATTGTCGAATCTTGCTGCGCGCCCGTTGGCTCTTAACCATTTCCAAGCTGGGGTTGAGCCAATCTCGACTGGGACCACCGCGCTTGGAGGTCAGGATTTCAACCGAGTCGCCGGTTTGAAGGTTATTGCTCAGGGAGACAAGTTTGCCGTTGACCTTGGCACCACGGCAACGGTGTCCGATATCGGTGTGGATATGATATGCAAAGTCGATGGGGGTCGACCCAGCAGGTAGATCGATGATATCACCTTTGGGGGTGAAAACGTAAACCCGATCGTCAAAAACATCAGACTTCATCGCATCGACGAAATCAGCAGCGTCATCTATGTCTTGGCGCCATTCCATCAACCGCCGCAGCCACAAGATACGCTGCTCGAAAGCATCACCGCTTCGGCGACCTTCTTTGTAATGCCAGTGTGCAGCGATGCCATATTCGGAATTCTCATGCATTTCTGGGGTACGAATCTGTACCTCAAGCGTCTTGCCGTCGTCGAAGATGACCGCTGTATGAAGGGACTGATAGAAGTTATCCTTGGGAATAGCAATGTAATCATCAAATGTACCCGGCACTGGTTTCCACTCGTTGTGAATCACACCTAAGGCTAGGTAACATTGCGATTCACTCTCGACGATGACCCGTAATCCACGCACATCATAAACCATATCGAACTGTACATCCTTACGCTCCATCTTGCGGTAAATTGAGTAGAGATGCTTGGGTCGTCCAGTGACTTCCGCTTGAATGTTCAACTCAGCTAAAACAGACTTCAGTCGGAGGCTGATTTCTTGTAATGCCTTTTCGCGATCAACACGTCTCTCAGCGACGTGAGCGGCGATCTCCCTATACTCCTCTTTATATACATAACGAAAAGCGAGGTCTTCCAACTCCCACTTCATCTGCCAGATACCCAGTCGATTGGCCAACGGGGCGAATATTTCCAACGTTTCCTCAGCGATACGTCGATGTTTCTCAGCTGGCAGATGAGCCAAAGTGCGCATATTGTGCAATCTGTCGGCGAGCTTGATCACAACCACACGTACATCGTCACCCATCGCTAAAAAGGTTTTCCGGAGTGTTTCCTTGGCTAATTCCCCCTTGGAGGCACCTACACTTTTAGTTCCCTTATCGCGTCGACTGACCCGCGGCAATTGAGTTAATTTAGTCACCCCATCCACCAATGAAGCCACTTCATCCCCAAAATCTCGCTTTAGTTCCTTCAAGGTGAGTTCAGTATCTTCCACAGTGTCGTGCAATAGCCCAGCCATAATCGCAGGGATAGGCGCTCCAAGCTCAGCCAGGATAGCAGCCACTGCTAGACAATGCTGGATGTACTGCTCACCGGAAGCCCGCTTTTGGCCCTTATGCGCTCTTTGGGCAAATTTATAAGCGCGTTTAACCAAGTCCCGATCTGCAGGACTAGTTCCTTCCGGTAAGATTTCGATCAATCCTTCCAGTTTCATGATCGCCAACCTGAGTCCAGTATATCTCCAGCCCACTCACCCATCAAGAGGCCTCAAGCTCTCAAATGAGGCTCGCCCAGGTACACGTGAAGATAAAGTCCACAAACAGCCATTCGTTCAGCAATTCATAAGTGCATATACAAACCAACCTGAGTCAAAATTAAGCACTCAGCCCGGTAGTAAATAAAGAGTGTACCAGTTGTGGGGAGTTACTCCGCTGGCTTGCTTATTTTAGGTCAAACATTAGTACAAGTGCAATTAGTCTGTCAAACATTAATCGATGAAACCACTTACAAAAGGGGAGCGAAATTATGAAAATGGGGTATATGTGAGGTGTGGTCTTTACTCACACCCTACATATGTTATTCCCTTTCTCGAGCTTAGTTCATTTTAAGTACTGTCAAAGATATGTTTGTGAGGTTATTGTATCAATAGATTTGCGTCCTGAGCCCTTCGGCTTACCTTGATTGAGTTAACCCTGAGATCTTCAGCAGGCTATGACAGTTCTGCTGAGGTACTTATGATAACCGCTCAGGCATTGTCCTGAGCTTGCCGAAGGGGTAAACTCCGTCAGCTGAGTGAAGCTCAGGCCGAAGTCGAAGGATGGCCACCTATACCAGTCAGGTTTAACAAATCACAAGCTCCTCGATTTAATTTTCTACAAATACAATATCAGAGGACTCGCGCTTGGCATTCAACCACGAAATAAATTCGCTCTGCAATGCTTGATAGTATGAATATTCGTCAAGCGAACGTTCCCCACGATCTACCACTTCGAACAAGTGCCAACCCTGTTGGGTCTCAATCGGACCTACGATATCACCAATAGGTACTTCAAACACAAGACCTGCTGTCAGATCATATCGCTCAATTATGGTCAATAATGGCAACCATCCCAAATCACCACCCGTGTCCTTGGTTAATATATCCTCCGATGACTCTGCTACCAAGTCCTCCCAGGCTTCACCAGCATCTAAGCGTGCTAATATATCCTCAGCTACCTCACGCTCTTCTACCCGGATATGCCGTAGCCAAACTTGCTCCTGCTCGCGCGCAACCATGTCTTCGAAGTTCTCAATGAGACGTTCCCGATATAACTGAGCCTCTAGTAACGTACGGTAATCTGTTTCGGTTGCTTCGTATTGGCCAGCTAAAGCCTCAAGGAAGTTATGATAGTTGTCCTCAAATGCTTCACGCGTATAAACCGTGGCTGTCGGTCTAGGCGTTGATGTCGGTCCAACTGTCGGGCTGGGGCTAACCGTCGATGTGGCAGTAGTCTCGGCCATTTCGGTTGGGTCAGGCGTACTTGTTGGTGCTGAGGTTGGAGTACCATCGGGGAAATAACCGAAGGATTGTTGAATCGCTCGATCGACATCTGCTGCAGTAACCGTGATCCCCAACCGGTTAGCCTCCTGCCGTATGATCAAGTCGTCAATCAATTCGTTCAGAACACGATAGCTAACAGTTAACGGATCGCTTTCTGGTGATAAAGCTAAACGAATTCGACTCTGGAACTCTCGGTTGGAGATTTCTTGGCCATCGACGATGACTACAGGCTGCTGAGGTTTGATAATCTGAGTGTACAGCAATCCATAGCCAAGGATGCCAATAATAATTAGAGCAGTGATGATGGCGCCAGCAAGAATCCAGTTTCTCTGGATTCGCTCTCTCTTTGCCCGGGCCAGGTGTTTTTTTGTAACCACGGACTTGGCCCGTCGTTTTTTCATTCTTACCATTCTCCTCAGTTGATCTTATTGGAGGGAAAAAGGAACAGAAGCAGCTTCGTCCATTTCCTTCACGACGCTTGAAATCATCTTAACCGATCAGCAGCAAAAGGAAGAAAAGCCATATGCCGAGCACGTTTTATGGCTCGTGCCAGCATTCGTTGGTGTTTGGCGCATGTCCCTGTTTGGCGGCGTGATCGGATCTTTCCCTGCTCGGTTACATAACGTTTCAGGAGTTCATGCTGCTTGTAATCAATCGCGGTAGCCTTCTCAGCACAGAATTTACAAACGCTCGGACGGCGCGTATAGCGGGTCCTTCCGGTCGGTTTTCTTCGACGATCGTTGTTATTATTCGATGCATCTCGGGTCTCTTCAATCAATGGACTAACTCCTCCACCGGCCTGATCGGGCGGTGAAACCTGCTGAATGCAGGGTTAAATTGAGTACTCCTCCCCTTCATCTCCTGATCCAGCTTCGTACGAACTGCTAATATCACGTCGTTCTCCGAGTATGATCATTTCTCTGGCCACCAATTCGGTGGTGAAATGTTTGTTTCCCTCAGCATCTTCCCAACGCCTGGTCTGCAGCCGTCCTTCGATATACACCTGTTGCCCCTTATGTAGATGTTGGTTACAGATCTCAGCCAGGCTTCCCCAGGAGACTACATTAAACCACTCAGTTTCTTCATGGCGCGCACCATCGGCTGAGTGCCACGAGCGAGACGTTGCCACACTGAAGGTTGTGACTGGTCGACCTGAAGGTGTATAGCGCATTTCAGGATCTCGCCCGAGATGGCCAATGATCATCACCTTGTTTAAGCCGCGGCTCATTCCAGACTCCTTTCTTCAAGAACCATCTTGCATTTACTGAACTATCAGGAGGGTTCTTTTAAGGTGATCATGAAACGAAGGATTGGTTCGCTCAAACGTAGCTCGCGCTCAATTAGGGCTCCTGCTTGAGGTGGCATTTCGATTGTAATAATGAAGTAGTAGCCGTCGGTCTTCTTATTTATCGGATAAGCCAGACGCCGTTTACCCCATCGGTCGATTTCACTGAGTTTGCCACCCGCGGCTTCGATCCAGCCCTTGACTTTTTCTTCAAGGTCTGTGAGAGCTTGCTCTTCCAGCTCTGGATCGACGATATAAGCTAATTCATAGTTGCGCATAGAAGTCACCTTTCCTCGGGATTGCCCTTCGCCTCTGTACCGGGCGGCACAGGCTAGTAGCGGAAAGCGCGCCTTGCGCAAGGCGCAGCAATGGACGATAGTTTATCATGAAGCATCATCTTTGGCAACCTTATCTGGTCTCACTATCTGGTCTCACTTAGTCTTTCACGGTATAATTTTCACCGTCTGAGGCTGTAATTCACGCGCAAGAGGGTCGCTAGCTTGTGCAATCCAAAAACGCATCAAGCAAACTGGCCCGCCCCAGGTAGAAAAGGCCAGGTCAATCCACGCCTGGCCCGATTGATGTCAGCTTTCAAACGAAGCCTGCACGCTAGGAGGCAGGATGGCGTCTCAGCCCATTATTTTTGGCACCGACGGTTGGCGTGGTCGTATTGCCGACAATTACACCTACTCAGCAGTACGGCGCTGTGCACATGGCTTCGCCCGCTACTTGATAGAGGTCGAGGGCGACCAAAAGCCCGTCGTCATTGGCTACGATCAACGGTTCGGCTCGGAGGCATTTGCCATCGTGGCCGCCGAGGTTTTGGCCGGTCATGGGTTGCACGTTCTCCTTACTGATGGACCTGCACCAACCCCAACGATCTCATACTCTGTGGTCAACCAGCGCGCGGCGGGAGCGGTTAATATAACCGCCTCTCATAATCCCTCCAGCGACAATGGGTTTAAAGTACGTAACCGTTATGGTGGTGCGGTTGATCCGGACGGACTGCTGCAAATAGAAGCAAGAATCCCTGATGATGACCTCAACATACCCCTCGCACCCATTGATCAAGCTATGTCCAGCGGTAAAGTAGAGCGTTTTGACCCTTCACCCGCTTACATTGAACAAATCAAGCGATTAATTGATCTGGATCCCCTGCGTAACGCGGGACTGACAGTGCTAATCGACGCCATGTGGGGTAATGGGATCGGATGGTTTGCAAAGCTCCTTGAGGGCGGATCGACCAGGGTGATCGAAATCCACAACCAACGCAATCCGATCTTCCCTGAAATGTTACGGCCCGAGCCAATCCCTCCTAACATAGATATTGGTCTGGCTGCCACGATTGAGCATAGTGCTGATGTGCTCTTGATTACCGATGGCGACGCAGATCGATTGGGAATTGGGGATGAAAACGGCCAGTTCGTTGACCAACTGCGAGTATATGGTCTTTTAGCATATTATTTTCTTGAAGTGCGAGGTGAACGCGGCCCCATCGTTAAAACACTTTCAACAACCACCATGCTCAACAAACTCGGCCATCAATATCAAGTCCCCGTCTACGAGACTGGTGTTGGGTTCAAGTATGTCGCCCCGAAGATGCTAGAAGTGAACGCGTTGATTGGCGGTGAGGAGTCTGGTGGTTATGCCTTCCGCCGGCACATCCCCGAACGTGACGGTATATTAGCCGGACTATACATGTTGGATCTGATGGTTCGCCTTAACCGTAAACCATCGGAATTGGTAGAACTGCTTTTCGAGCAAGTGGGACCACATTTCTACAATCGGATCGATTCACCTTTGCCCTCGCGAGAGCGATCCGAAGTTGAAGAGCAGGTCCGCACAGCTCAACCGGTGACAATCGGTGGTTTACAGGTCACCGACTTGAATACGCTGGATGGGTTTAAGTTCTCGCTCGAAGACGGCGGCTGGCTACTGATCCGCTTTTCAGGCACCGAGCCGATCGTGCGGGTATATTGCGAGACTACCCAAGCAGACCGGGTGCAACCCATCCTGCAAGACGGGTTGAAAATCTTGGGCATCAAATGAATCCAATTTCAGCATTTCTAGCGGACACGCACTGCCACCTGATGCTGTCCGATTTCGATCAGGATCGATCACAAGTGCTTGCTCGCGCCCGGGAGGCTGGTGTAAATCGTCTACTTGTCCCTGGTTTGGACCTGGCTACAAGCCGGAGTGCGGTTGAATTGGCGGAACAGCATCCACAGGTGTTCGCCGCTGTCGGCGTCCATCCGCACTATGCAGAGACTTGGAATAAGGTCACACAGACAGAATTCCGGATGCTGGCTCGTTCGCCTAAGGTTGTAGCCATTGGTGAGATAGGACTTGATTATTATCGTAACCTGTCCCGTCCGGAGATCCAGAGAGCTGCATTTAAAGCTCAACTTGACTTGGCTGCTGAACTTGAACGACCAGTCGTCATCCATAATCGCCAAGCGATTGACGACATCATGGATCACCTGCTTACATGGTCGATGGATCTCCCGCCGAGACTTGACGGTAAAGCAGGTGTGCTGCACGCCAATTCAGCTGATCTTGAAACAGCAAAAAAAGCAATTACCAGGGGATTTTATATTGGCGTGGCAGGTCCGGTAACCTACCGCAATGCACAGGCTCTACATCAAATCACTGGTCAACTACCCTTAGAACGTCAGATCCTAGAAACCGACGCTCCATTCTTAGCTCCCCATCCAAACCGTGGCAAACGAAACGAGCCGGCTTATGTGAGGTTAATAGCAGAGCGATTTGCGACGCTTCACTCAATCAGCCTAACCGAAGCTGCAACGAAGACTTCACAGAATGCTGCAAACCTTTTTAATTGGAATCATGAAAACGAAAACAGCCACATTCTTTGATCTTGTACGACCGGGTCTGCTCGAGGTTGAGGCGCGCATGCGGTTCAGCCAATACCAGCATCACCCGAGCTTAAACGAAGCTATTGAGCATCTACTCTCTTCAGGAGGGAAACGCATCCGTCCCATTCTGGTCCTGCTAACCAGTGGCATGCTAGGCGCAAATCACGAAGAAAGCATCAATTTGGCCGCCTCCATCGAGATGCTCCATACCGCCACTCTTGTCCACGATGATCTGATCGACGGATCTATGCTGCGCCGAGGTATCCCAACCCTGAATACAAAATGGAGCCCTGGTGCGACTGTCCTCACCGGAGATTATATTTTTGCCCGGGCTGCTCATCTAGCATCCACCATTGGCTCGAAAGAGCTTATGAAAATCTACGCCCGTACGCTGATGACTATTGTTAACGGCGAAATCACCCAACTTTTCAATGCTCGGATTATTGACCCTCACCAGGAATATTTTGACCGTATTTACGCTAAGACCGCCTCACTGTTTGAGATGTCGACGGAGGGCGCCGCCATACTCAGCGGGAGCAAAAGTGAGGTAATCGACTCTATGAAATCATTTGGATATCACATTGGGATTGCCTTTCAAATTGTGGATGATGTCCTCGACTTCATCAGCGATCAAGAGCATGTTGGAAAGCCAGTTACCAATGATCTGAGGCAGGGATTGATCACCTTACCCACCTTATACTACTTAGAAGCTAATCCTGATGGTGATAAGCTGATTGAGAAGTTACAAAAACGTGAGATGGACGACCAAGGAATCGAGCGATTGATCGATGCAATTCGCGCCTCTGGCGCCATCGACCAGACACTGGAACAAGCTGACAGATTCGTTTCTGCAGGCGAAGAAATGTTGGACGGTATGCCTGCTACTCCCGAGAAGGAAGCCTTACACGAACTCGCTCACTACGTAATCAAGCGTACCGTCTAAAAGTAACTAACTCGAAGCTCTCAAAAACGATCGTAGATTCATCTTCCAATTACCCGTCACAAGTGGTGTTCGATTCGTACGACCCCTTCAATAACTTACACTAAAACTTCCGTTTCAATGCTTCTAGATGCTTAATCAACCAAACCGGTAGCCTTTGCCCACTCAATAATTTGCCAATAAGCTCACGACCCTCATCAAACTCACCTATATCGAGGTGATATTCAACTAAGACAACTAAGGCAAGAGGATCTTCTGGTGCCTCCCCGAGCACTCGTTCAATCATGCCCCGAGCCTCATCATGATGACCTGAATTCAACCTGGCTCTGGCCATTACGACCTGGATTGGTACCCAATCTGGATACTTCTCCAAGATGGGCTCGATAAATGGCAACATCGCCTCCTCCGGCGCACCAAGGAAGAGCGCTTCTGTCAGTGAGTCGATCAATAAATGTTGATCGGGTATAGGTCTATCCGAGATTTCCACCGCCTGGCTATAAACATTCACCGCAGCTACATGCTCGCCAATCCCGAGGTACAAGTCGCCAGCCCTTACTATCTCATTATAGGCTCCCAGATCGTCCCCTTCAGCGAGTATAGCCTCAGCCTGGATGAGATGCAGGTCAGCTGCTTTAGTGAAGCACTCAGTTGCTGCTGCATGATCGCCCACCTCAAGAAAAAGTTCACCAGCGATAGTAAATTCCTTAGCAGCCGCCTTATCGTCGCCGGCGGCAAGTAATTCTTCAGCCTGATTGATGTGCTGCTCAGGATTCGGTTCACCAACAAATTCTCTGGGAGCCGTGATCTCAAGTTCCTTATCGACTGGCTCACGTAAATCTCCCAATGGCAGCCCATCCCTTGATCGATTGACCACTGCCAAGAATAAAAAGAAGAATATACAGGTAAGCACCAGACCACCTACAACCCAAAACCACTGTCGACGGCCCTTGGTCATCGGTTCCGTACTGGGAACTGCTGCTTGAGCGATTTCAGGGACAACATCACGTTGTGGTTCAGTTGGTGGAACCACGGCTGCGGGCGCTACTGGCTCTCCTTGGGTCCGAACTGGCATGCTATCGATGTGTGGTGTCGTGTCGGGGATGAGAACACCAACATCACTCTCAGCCGTCGTGGCGCGGAAAGCCGCCACCATCTCACCTACTGATTTGTACCTATCCTCCCGGTCTTTGGCCAGCGCTTTGAGTAATACAAGCTGTACGGATTCCGACACGTCGGGGTTTACATTGCAGGGCAACGGCAAAGGGTTATAGATGTGGTCGTGAATGATTGAAAAGGGTGTATCAGAATCGAAGGGAACTTGACCGACGATTAATTCATATAGGACCACACCGAAAGAATAAATATCGGTACCATCGTCCAGATCACTCTGACCGCGAGCCTGCTCAGGGGAAATGTAATGCGGGGTACCCATGAGCATGTCACCAGATAGCGTCGATGCCCCAGCCTCAGCAATACGCGCCAGTCCAAAATCCGCCAAGTATATAGACCCATCAGGACAGAGTAAAACATTGGATGGCTTTACATCCCGATGCAGGTAACCGCGCATATGTGCATAGGTAAGCGCCTGACCTACAGCCTCAACGACCCTGAGCACCTCTTCGTTCGAAAGTGGGCCGCGAGCGAGTCGAGCCTTTAAGGTCTCGCCATCGATGAATTTCATTACCAGATAGGGACGTCCACCATGCTCAGCGTAATCGTAAATCGGCACAATATTTGGATGATCCAACCGAGCCACAACCCGGGCTTCGCGCTGAAAACGCGCGAGGAAACCCGGGTCCTCCATCATCGCTGGGTGTAGCGCCTTGATAGCAACATATCGGTCTAAGGCAGCGTGGTAGGCCTTGAAAACCGTCGCCATGCCCCCCTGACCCATCTGCTCTATGATTCGATAGGGACCTACATTTTCACCCTGTACAAATAACATACTTGCTCCCGTTTCTGCTTGCGCTCATTATAGACGAGCCCAATCACCGAGACAATAAGCCCGCGGCAAATGTAAGTAAAATGTGAGGTACAGGTAAATCCAATGAGGATAGGTAATGAAATTTTAGGCTGAAATTGGCGAGTCGCGATCGATGAGCACTGTAACCCCAGGCAAGGACTTTCCCTCGAGAAATTCCAAGGAGGCACCGCCCCCTGTAGAGACATGGCTGATCTGATCCACCAAGCCCGCTTTCCGAACAGCGGCTGCAGAATCCCCCCCACCGATGATTGTCTTACAATCGCATGCTGCTACCGCCTCGGCTAACGCGGTTGTCCCGGCAGCAAAGGGTGCAAACTCAAATACTCCCATCGGGCCGTTCCAAACCACAAGCCGTGCTCCCTGGAGTGCTCGCTTAAAGTTGATTATCGTCTCGGGTCCAATGTCCATTGCACGCCAGCCGGCTGGGACCGCGTTCACCGCCACCACCTTCTTCATCGCGTCAGCCGCGAATGAATCAGCTACGACTAGATCAGTGGGCAGAAGCAGACGGTCCCCTGCCCGTTCAAGCAATCCACGTGCAGTCTCAAAGGATTCTTCCTCGACGAGCGATTCAGCCATGTCAAGTCCACTAGCGGCAAGAAACGTGTTGGCCATCGCGCCACCGATCAGTAGACGGTCAGATTGCTCAAGCAATCGTTCAACTACACCGATTTTGTCTAAAATTTTCGCTCCGCCTAAAATAGCAACGAAGGGGCGTTCTGGCTCTTCCAAGGCAGCACCTAGGTAATTGAGCTCTTTTTCCATTAGGAATCCAGCTACTGCCGGTAGATGGTGGGCTACCCCCTCGGTAGAAGCGTGAGCTCGGTGAGCGGATCCGAAGGCGTCGTTAACAAATAAATCAGCCAAGGAGGCAAGATCAGCCGCGAAATCCGGATCGTTTGCTCTCTCTTGGGGATAGAAACGGGTGTTCTCAAGCAATAGCACCTCGCCAAGTTTCAATCTCTCTACTGCAGCCTGAACATCCGTCCCGATGCAGTCAGCTACAAAAGCTACCGGTTGATCAAGCAATTCCGAAAGCCGTTTCGCCACTGGTCTTAGTGAGAGTTCGGGGATAACTTTACCCTTCGGGCGACCAAGGTGGGAGCAAAGGATAATCGCTGCACCTTCCGCAATTAAATAATTCAATGTAGGCAACGATGCACGGAGGCGTGTATCGTCCGCGACGGCACCCTCATCCAGGGGTACATTAAAATCGACCCGGACTAGCACCCGCTGCCCTTTCAGGTTGACATCCCTTATCGTCTTTTTATTGAACATGGATTTGAATCCTAGCGCGGCATGGCTGATTAAGCCACACCGCGCTCTAGGTCTCTATAGCGATTTCGCCACTAGTAATGCGAGGTCTGCAGTACGTACTGAGTAACCCCACTCATTGTCATACCAGGCGACTACCTTCACCATATCTTCATCAAGGACAAAGGTGAATTGCGCGTCAACAATGCTCGACCGAGGGTCCATCTTATAGTCTAAGCTGACTAAGGGCTCCTCAGAGAAACCCAGGATTCCCTTCATCGGTCCATCAGCTGCGTTGCGGAAAGCCTGGTGAAGGGTTTCAGTCGTCGCTGGACTCTCCAAGGTGGCGACGAAATCCACAACAGATACAGTTGGGGTGGGAACGCGCAAGGCGAAGCCATCGAACTTCCCCTCTAGTTCGGGGATCACCAAGGCAAGAGCCCTGGCAGCACCGGTCGTAGTGGGAATGATGTTTAGCGCCGCTGCGCGCGCCCTTCGAAGATCTTTGTGGGGCAGGTCGAGGATCCGTTGGTCGGAGGTATATGCGTGGATAGTGGTCATTAAGCCTTTGGTGATGCCGAAAGCATCCTGCACGACTTTAACCGCCGGCGCCAGGCAATTGGTAGTGCAAGAGGCGTTAGAGATGATGTGATGCTTGGCTGGGTCATAGTCGCCCTGGTTTACCCCTAAAACAATCGTCAGGTCAGGCCCTTTGGCTGGAGCAGTGATAATCACTTTCTTTGCTCCCGCCTCGAGATGCTTAGCTGCATCCTCGCGAGCACGAAAGATGCCTGTGCTCTCGATTACGATCTCTACGCCCATGTCCTTCCACGGCAGCGCATCAGGATTGGGCAGCGATAATGCTTTAATGAAATCCCCTTCGATAACCAGCCCATCTTCTTTGACCTCAACACTGCCTTGGTAGGCACCATAGTTGGAGTCATAGCGGAATAGATGAGCCATCGTCTCAAGGTTGCCTAGATCATTGAAGGCTACGATGTCGAAATCGTCAGGATAATTCTCCTTCATCACCTTCAAGACCTGCCGTCCAATACGTCCGAATCCGTTGATTCCTATTCGAGCTGCCATGATATTCTCCTATTCTTAATCAGTTCAAATTTGTTGTTGATTCGAGTCGATCTCCAGGTGACAGATCAAGTGGACCGGTCCTCTCTTCAAGTAGATCGATCAGCTTGTCAGCTAATTTTGCCGAGTCATGACGCCATGGGCGTACCGGGTCAACCAGGTCCGCAGTGTAGATTGGAACCATTATATCTTCCCCGACTGACGGGGCTACTGGAGAGATCCGATCTGGAAGGGGGTAATCTAGGCGATCGTTGGCAATGACCGTATCCACCAAGCCACGCCCAACATGGCGTTCGATTGCCTCCAGGTGCTGCTGACAGTCATATCCTTCCGTTTCTCCAAGCTGAGTAGCCACATTACATACATATACCTTGAAAGCCTGTCCTGCCCGAATGGCTTTAACTAAATCCGGCACAAGCAGATTGGGTATGACACTGGTATACAAGCTGCCGGGGCCAATAATTATCATATCAGCGCTGAGGAGGGCTTGGATCGCACCAGGGTATGCAGGCGGGTCATTAGGTTCAAGGTGAACACGACGGATTCGTCCTGGCGTTTCAGGGATGAGGCTTTCGCCCTCAACTCGGAAAGCCTCCAATACCAGGTTGGGGGTTTTATCTGCGACCAGGGCTACATCCTTGAGGGTTGAGGGAAGCACTTTGCCGCGAATGGAAAGGATCCTTGCCGCCTCCACGATTCCCTGATCGAAACTGCCGGTAACTCCAGCAAGAGCAGCGATGAAGAGGTTGCCAAAGGAGTGACCGTTTAATTCATCTCCCTCAACAAAACGATATTGGAACAGTTGGGTAAGCAGGTCCTCATCGTCTGACAACGCAGCGATACAGGCGCGTATGTCCCCTGGTGGAGGCAAGCCTAACGAGCGTCGCAGTCTTCCTGAAGATCCACCATCATCGGTAACTGTGACGATGGCGGTTAAATTACCTGAATGTCGCTTCAGACCCCTCAGCAAGGTTGACAATCCAGTGCCACCACCTATAGTTACAATCTTCGGTCCTCGCTCCAGTCGACGATGCTGAGCCACCGCTTCAACAACTGATTTACCGGGTCGGATGTAAGGGGCAAGCAATGTGCGGTTCAAAGAAAACACGGCGATCAGGAGCAAACTTAAACCGGTCAAGCTTAACACCAGAGCTCGTAACCACCTTGGCAGGGCACTCAGACTAAGCAAGGCCAGCCAGGGTGATTCAGGATGAGCGCGATAGATATCGAGGAGAAGGACCGCCAACCCCAAGCCTATCAGTCCGGTTCCGACGACAAACACCACCAACCATCGTTTTACACCTAGACCCGGCTTGAGCCACCTCCCCAAACGCCGCCACTGGGCGGCTATTTCATGATCTTCACTTGAGTCACCCATCTTTGAATACACCTTGTCGAATATACCAGAGAGCCTAACCACCGTCAACCTAACAATCAATTTCGCTTATACGGCAATGGATCGGATGGGGTGTATAATTGGCGGCACGATACCCAAACTAAAGGAGGACGGCCCCATGGCCAGCGTAACCTACAAACACGTTACTAAAACGTTCGGTGAAGTCGTTGCAGTTAACGATATGGATCTGCATATAGAGGATAAGGAGTTCATCGTGCTGGTGGGGCCGTCAGGCTGTGGAAAAACCACTGCCCTTCGCTTACTAGCCGGTTTGGAGGAGACAACAGAAGGAAGGATTTTTATCGACGACCGGGTAGTTAACGACATCGCCCCTAAGGATCGGGACATCGCAATGGTGTTCCAATCATATGCCCTCTACCCACACATGTCAGTCTTTGACAATATGGCTTTTGGGCTCAAACTACGCAAGACGCCAAAACAGGAGATTAAGCAGCGAGTACAGAAGGCAGCAGATATTTTGGGGATAGGAGATCTGCTTGATCGTAAACCTCGTCAACTGTCGGGCGGCCAGCGCCAGCGAGTGGCTGTAGGCAGGGCGATTGTGCGCGAGCCCAAGGTCTTCCTATTCGACGAACCGCTCTCCAACCTAGACGCCAAGCTGAGAGTGCAAACACGCGCCGAAATCAGCAAGCTCCATCAACGCCTCCAGACTACATTCATCTATGTCACCCACGATCAGGTAGAGGCGATGACCATGGCCACCCGTATCGCGGTGATTAAAGATGGCTTAATCCAGCAGGTTGACTCGCCTCAGAAACTATATGACCATCCTTCGAACGTCTTCGTGGCGGGTTTCATTGGCTCTCCAGCAATGAACTTTTTCACCGCGCGACTAGACCGAGCGGATGGCACCCTGATAGTGGATGCTGGTGCCTTCCAGGTCCGTGTGCCTGAGTCGAAGGTAAAAACCTACCAATCACATGCCGGAAAGCAGGTAGTCTTCGGTCTTCGCCCAGATGACATTCACGACCCAGCATTCACACCACCCGACATCCATGCTGCATCAGTTGAAGTTAAAGTAGATGTGGTCGAATTGTTGGGCAACGAGATTTTAATGAGCTTAGAAATTGGAGAGTCAGCCGCTATCGGCCGCATCGATCCTCGCACAAAACTCCGTGTCGGCGATCGCGCACAACTTGTGTTCAATATGGACAACATGCATCTGTTCGAGACTGAAGGAGAACAACAAGCAATTCACTAGCCGGTTGAGGACATGATTCAAAGCCCCCTGCACGCACAGGCGAGGGGGTTTTGTTATAGAAGCCTGGGGAACCCTGATGGCAGACTTACAATTGATACGTAAACTTCGCCAAGAATCCAATCGCAAGATCGTCTTATTAGTCTTAGACGGTTTGGGCGGTTTGCCGGTTGATCTAGGCGGCCCGACAGAATTGGAGGCAGCACGAAGCCCCAATATGGACCGGTTAGCATCTGAGGGCACACTTGGCCAAACAATCCCCATCCGACGTGGAATCACGCCCGGTTCAGGTCCTGCTCATCTGGCGCTTTTCGGCTATGATCCGGTCCAATTCGTTGTCGGTCGTGGTGTGCTGGAAGCCTCCGGGATCGGGATGTCGGTGGCTAAAGGAGATGTTGCCAGCCGAGGGAACTTCTGCACTCTGGACACCGAGGGGAGGATAATTGATCGACGAGCTGGCCGCATCCCTTCAGATCAAGCCATCCCCTTGGTCGAACGAATGTCACAGATACAGATTCCCGGTGTGGAGGTAGAGGCGCGACACGCCCGTGAATATCGCTTAGCGGTGGTAATGCGGGGGGAAGGTCTTGAGCCAGATATCGAGGACACCGACCCTCAACAGACCGGCGTGTCGCCGCTTCCAGCCCGTGCTCGAACATCAATGGCACAACCGACGGCTGACCTTTTCAATAAGTGGATTACTGAGGCGCATAGATGTTTAGCTGACCAACCTAAAGCCAACGGTCTCACCTTGCGTGGTTTCTCCACTGACCCAGGTCTACCTCAATTTCCCGATATCTATGGTCTGCGGGCAGTTTGTGTGGCGGTCTATCCTATGTATCGGGGCGTGTCACAGTTGGTGGGAATGCAAGTGCAGGATTTCCCCGGAGATCGGCCTGAAGACGAATTTAACATGGCAGCCAGCATTTGGGATGAATTCGACTTCTTCTTCATCCACATAAAGAAAACCGATAGCAAGGGCGAGGATGGTGATTTCGCTGGCAAGGCAGCGATCATCGAAGCAGTAGACGGAGCGCTGCCGACGCTGCTTGATCTGAATCCCGATGTATTGTGTGTCACTAGCGACCACTCCACACCTGCGAGGATGAGGATGCACTCGTGGCATCCGGTGCCCACGCTTCTCTGGGCGCCTGCAACCGCTTTGCCCGACGACCAGACAACTTTTGGAGATCGGGCTTGTGCCCAAGGTGGTCTTGGAACCTTCCCAGCAACTGATTTAATGCCGCTTCTAATGGCACACGCTGGTCGGTTGGCGAAGTATGGAGCGTAAATGTTCACATCAGTTAGTTCTAGAACTGCCAATAGACATGTTGCGTATTCCGATGAAATCGTCCACCAATTCCAGATGAATCTGTCCACTTGTTCCAGGTGATTGCGTCCATTTGTTCCAGTTGAAATAGTCCACATCAAAGGAGCGCAGCGGCGCTGGTTGAGACATCATACACTCAGCCTGTCGCCGAATGCAATGCTGAGTGGGATTTTCGCATGGATTCACCTCGCAGTTCGAGCCGATAGGCATTGTGAACCAGCCGGTCGAGAATGGCGTCGCCCAGGGTGGGATCGGGAAAGCGGGCATGCCAGTCCTCCACCGGCACCTGAGTGGCCACCAGCGTGGAGGCTCGGCCGTATCGATCGTCGATGATCTCCCGCAGGTGCCGGACCTTCGGCCAACAAGTCTCGAGCCTGGGCAGCGTTGAGCGGATCTCGCAGCCAGTCATCAAGGATCAATAACGGTAACCGCGCCAGGGTGTTTAATAGCTTCGGGAAGGACCCATCGGCGTGAGAGAGCATGATCTCATGCAGCAGGCGGGAGGTGCGGTGGTAGCGCACCGGGAAACCCTGCCTGCAGGCAGCCTCGCCGAGTGCACAGGCCAGATAGCTCTTCCCTGCGCCGGTGGGTCCCAACACCAGGATGTTCAGATGGCGGCGGATCCACTCGCCCTGGGTAAGTCCAAGGATGAAACTGCGTTCGAGCCCGCGAGCAGGAGAGAGGTCCAGATCTTCGATGCTGGCGGGCAGGGCGAAGCGGGCCGCTTTGATGCGGCGCTCGCGGGTGCTGTTGTCCCGGCGGGTGCATTCCAGATCCACGAGCATGCCCAGGCGCTCCTCGAATGATAGTTCAGCATAGTGAGGGTTCTCCCACTGCTCCTTCAATCCTTCCCGGAAGCCGGGAAGGCGCAGGCGGGTGAGATTCTCCAAAAGCGGTTGTTTCAGCATCGGTCATCTCCTCAGCGGTAGTAGGACGGTCCTCGGATGTTGGCATGGGGATCAAGTCGTTTAGAAACAGGCTCTTCCAGGGGTACCTGGTCGAGACCAGTATCGAGGATATTTTTGATCCCTCTGTAGGAGCATATGCCGGAAGCCAGGGCGCGCCCTGAGGCCGCTTCGAGACGCTCCTGGGTGAAGCGCCTGGCCAGCCCCAGAATGCCCAGGCAGGTGCGGTACGCCTGCTGCGGATGCTTGCGAGAGCTAAGAGCGGTCTCGATCAGCGCCCGGGTTTGTGGGCCGATCTCCTCCGCCCAGCGCAGGAAGCGTTCCGGGGACCACTCGGCGTAGTGGCGGTGGTTGGCGGGCATATGCTCAATCTGGGTGGTATGGCGCCCCCGTGCTCGAGATCTGGGATGGGATGCCACCCGGCGGTGCTTGCCGAAGGTCCTGGCCAGGGTGGAAGATCTCCACCGTATGCTCCGTGGCCCGTATGAACACTTTCTCCCCGATAAGTTGATGTGGAACGCTGTAGTAATGCTTGCCGAACTCGACGTGGTAGTCGATGTGGACTTTGGCCTTCTTCCAGAGCGCGAATACGTAGGGCTCTGCAGGCAGCGGTTTGAGGGCTGGGCGATCGAGCTCATCGAAGAATTCCCGGCGGGACTTCCCCAGGTGCTCCATCGTTCGGTTATTGAGCTCTTCCAGCAGCTTGCGGATGGCCTGGTTGAGCTCGGCCAGGCAGAAGAATCGCCGATTGCGCAGCCTGGCAAGGATCCATCGTTCCACGACCAGCACACCCACCTCCACCTTGGCCTTGTCCTTGGGCCTGCGCACCCGGGCAGGAAGGATCACGGTGTCATAATACTCGGCTATATCCAAGTAGGTGGGGTTGAGGTCAGGCTCGTAGCGAGAGGGGTGTTTCACGCCCGCCTTGAGATTGTCCGGGATGATGATTTCCGGCACC
>Ga0209986_10001460_pt1 | contig 22625 bp, 16 predicted proteins | sample BlataG_FD_183168 | JGI IMG/M metagenome (GOLD analysis project Ga0209986, IMG submission 183168) | Deep subsurface microbial communities from Black Sea to uncover new lineages of life (NeLLi) - Black_00105 metaG (SPAdes) (version 2) | ecosystem: Environmental > Aquatic > Marine > Oceanic >... | reverse complement strand
ATTGGTCGGCAAATGTAAAACCATCCGCCACCGGCATCAAAATATCAAGAACGACTAAATCAGGTTTCTCTTTTCTTGCCTTTTCCAAACCTTCCTGTCCATTGTAGGCCACAATCACCTCGTAAGCTTTACTTTCTAAAGCTCCACTCATAACTTTCACAAGATCAACATCATCATCAACGAGTAGAATCTTCGGCCTTTGTTTCATATTTAATCACCTCCTTAGTTATTCGTTCGGGGACCTTACATGCGTTTATTCTGTCTTGGCTACTGTCCCAAACGTCCGTAGTTGCGGCAAAGTAAAAGTAAATTTGCTCCCCTTACCAGTTTCGGGACAGGGACTCTCAACCCAGATTTTCCCTCCGTGAGCCTCAACTATTCGCTTCGATATTGATAACCCCAATCCAGTTCCTTTCATTCCCACATTGCTCCCTCTGAAAAACTCGTCAAAAACTCGGGGCAGCTCACCAGGTGGTATGCCGATGCCAGTGTCCATTGTTTCAATTGCTATCTCGTTATCATGTTCCTTCACCCTTACAAGTACCATGCCTTCACGCGTATAATTAATAGCATTACTTATCAGGTTATTCAACACTTGTTGCAGCCGCCGCTTGGATGCGTAAACTTTAGGCAAACTTTCGGGTAGTTCAACCTTCAGTGCTATCCCCTTCTGCCTTGCCACATTATCGAGGCCCTCCACCGCTTGTTTAACCACCTCGTTCAAAGAGAGTTCCTTCATCTCGCGCTTAAGCTGGCCAGCTTCGATACGGGGTATGTCCAGCAGATCAGTAATCAACGTTAGAAGCTCATCAACCCTCCTGATGCCCCTCTGCATCAGGTCTTTTTGCCCTTCAGTAATCTCTCCTGTGTATCCATCCTCCATATAGGATAATAAGCTCTGGATAGCAACCAGCGGTGATTGGAGATCATGAGCGACAACACTGAGAAAGCGAACAAACTGTCGTCTCTCCTCTTCCAGCTTGTCTACTTCAGTAAAACACTGTTCAAGCCTCCTCGCATTCTCCAAGGCAATAGCGCCTAGATTGGCAACCGCCTGCACAAAATATACCTCATCAGCCGTAAAGTCGTGCTGCTTTGCAGTATACACCCTTATCACCCCCACTACGTCTTTCCTGAATAGCACTGGTGCCGAAAGCATAGACGTTATCCCCTCTCGTTTAGCCTGTTCCCTATACTGGACTCTCTCATCCTCGCTTGCGTTCAATATGGCAACTGGCTCCCCTTTCAACAACTGTGGAATACTTTTGTCGGCAGACAACGGGCCCTTGCGGACATACCGGTCGCTCAATCCATAGGTTGCTGCCTGAAGCAAGTCTTTCCGGTCCGGGGTAAGGAGCATTAACGTGCACCCCTTAACATCCAATGCCTTGGCAACAGTTTCCACAATAGTGTTGAGCACGTTCTCAGGAGTACCAGCCGAATTTACCACAGCTGCTATTTCGTAAAGGCTGCGGTAGTATCTCTGCGTCAGACGCGCCATTGTATTACCCATCACACATACCACCATCGAAGCAAAGTTCAAATCTAAGCGCTGCCGTAATAATATGCTGCGACACCGTCTATTCGCCCATCCCAAAACTGATGATAACTCTGAACCAGATCTCGTACAAGTCGTTAGCTCCAGATTATGGCCTCTGCAAAGTGCGTATCAAGCCGCCGCTGTGGTCTCTTATATTCACTATCAGAGGCATCTGGCCCGGCAAGGCATGAGTAGCACAAGCCAGACACGGATCATATGCTCGGAAAGCCATCTCAACCATATTAAGGAACCCTTCCTTAACCTGTGGCCCCTTTACAAATCCCATGGCTGCCTTTTTCACAGATAGGCATATGGGGGCGGCATTGTGCTGGGTCGCTACGATAAGATTCACCTTTGTAGCCTTTCCGTCAGCATCAGCCTCGTAATGATGGATTAACGTTCCACGTGCCGCTTCAACACAACCAATGCCAACCTTGTTCAGCTTAAGGTCCATATTGCGTATATCCTTGCTGGTCAGCAGAGGGTCGTTGGCAATCCTCTGCGCATGCTCTGCAGCCTGGAGAGCTTCAATTAACCTTGCCCAATGGTAAGCGAGAGTATGGTGACTCGGTTTGCCGCCCAGTATATCAAACATCGCCTCATATTCCTTCTGTGCCAGCGGCGTGTACATGCTATCAGCTACGTTTAATCTTGCCAGCGGCCCGACACGGTACAATGATGTCCCCTCACCCTCGTTCAAGCCACTCCAACCTATCTTCCTCAAGTGAGTTAGCCTTACATACGTCCATGGTTCAACCCACTCTCCTATGTGATCAACATAATCGTGATAATCAAACAAGGCATACTCCTCACCTTTTGGACCAACTACCCGGCACTTACCTTCATAAAAATTCAACCGGTTATCCTCATCGACCAGTCCCATATAATAGGTGTTCAGTTTGTAAGCGTCATTCAGGACCATGTTCAGATATTCCTTATTATCTAGTACAACCTGCTTGAATAACTCCAGAGAAAACTGGCAAAACTCGACACAAAAATCTGTAGAGTCCCGTATCCATCTCCTGTCCTCCTCGGTGATTCCCATGGAGACTCCGCCGGGCAAGCCACCTTCGGGATGGGCAGGCTTGCTGGCAATGTGCCGGATTATCTCCCGGCATCTTTTCCTTGCCTCTATGACCTTGCCACCGATTTCCAATCCAACCTTCTGCACCACACCGATAATATTCCGTTCCGCCGGGTCAGCAGTTGGCCCAAGCACAAAGTCAGGCGAGGAAAGAATATAGAAGTGCAGCAGATGGTCTTCAACCATGAACGCATTGTAATGGAGTTGCCTTATCAGCTTGGCAGTCGGTGTTGGCTCTACCCCGTACAGGTCATCCAGCGCTTTTACCGACGCCATATTGTGGGGAGTTGGACAAACGCCACAGATGTTGGGCATAATCCGTGGCAACTCCTCCACAGGCCTGCCTAGGCAAAACCTTTCAAAACCCCTGAGTTCCACCACCTGCCAGTAGGCATCTTCTACATTGCCCTTATCGTCCAAAAAAATCTCGATTTTCCCGTGTCCTTCAAGCCTGGTTATTGGGTTTATAGTTATCCTTTTGCTCACATTACACCCCTTTCCTATCTAATCTATTTCTCATCTATTTCTCAATCTGCTTTTTCTGTAATATCGAAGCGGGGAGTGAAAACCTATATGAGTAACCTACGGGATCCATAATCTCATTTGTGATCCGCTCTATATCCTCATCGCTCTGTACATCCAAAATCGACGCTAGCGCTGAAACAAACTTAGCTCCGGAATCTGCAACCCCTTCCACGGGGCCAAAGCATCCCCGGCAAGGGATATTAATATTCATGCAGGCTTCCCCACAGCCGTCACGAGTAGCCGGCCCCAGACAGATTATCCCTTGAGCCAGAAAACAAACATCTGGGTCTGCCTCCACTTCATGAATTCTCTTTATCTCTCTTATTGCTACCCTTTCTGGTTTCGATTTATTTCGCCTACAGCTATCACAAAGGGCTCTATGAGGAGCCAGTGTTGAGCCCCTGGGTGGAAGTTTATTTTCCAGTACAGCGCTCAGAGCCGCCATAATCAGATGTGGGGGAGGAGGGCATCCAGGCAGGTAATAATCGACATCAATGATGTCATTCAATGCATAAACACGACTATAGAATTCAGGAAGCGTTAGCTTCTTACCATTGACGGTAGTCGTCGTTTGAGGATAATTACCTTTAGGATTGACTATAGTCGGAGCATCCCTATAGACCCAGTTGAAGATATCCTCTTTTGTGGTCAGATTTGCAAGTCCAGGGGTACCACCAAAACAAGCACAGGCACCGAATGCAAGAATTAATTGAGATTTTTCCCTCAATAGCTTTGCTATCTCTTCTTGCTCGGAGTTTCTGACATGTCCGTTCACCACACTCAACACAATTTCACCATTCTTCATCCTTCTGACACTATCATACTTGAAGTCCATCGCCACCGGCCACAGGACTATATCAACCGCATCTGCCACGCGAAGGAGCACTTCATTTATATCGACCACCGCCTCGTCGCAACCACCACATGAGCCCAACCAGCAAATTGCAACCTTCGGTTTCGCCATTTTATTTCCTCCCTCCGGCTTTTATTGCTTCTTTTTGGGCCATCTTTCCTGCCACTGCATTTCTCTTTCGCGGCCCTAACTTTGCCAACTCCTCTTTCATCTCTTTCACCAACTCAGGAATTCTACGGCCCTCAGGATCGGAAGAAAGCTCTATCTTGACCCTTTCTTTCTCTAAACCCATGGACTCCAATATCTTGCGCAGGAGATACACCCTCTTTTTTGCCTCATAGTTACCATCCTGGTAATGGCAGTCCCCTTCCGGGCAACCGAGTATCAAAATTCCATCAGCTCCTTTTTCAAAAGCGTCCATTATATGCGTTGTATCGATTTTACCTGTGCAAATGATAGGTATCCAGTTCTCTATTCTTCTGGAGAGGACAGCTTCATCCACCAGATAACCCCAACTGAACTTGCAGGAAAAACACACTACTTTGGGTTTGTATTCGCTCATGTTATCCTCCTAAGCAAAACTTTGATCTGAACGCTATACCAGAGACGAGTATACTGTGGCTATTCTCTCCGCTGTATTATCATCGATCATCCTTCTTGCTTCGGATGGGCAAGCCACAACGCACATGCCGCAGGACTTGCATCTAAACATATCTGTTTCGGATACGATTTTATCACCGGAGCTAATTAAATGAGCAGAATAGTAGTTGCAGACATATACACAATGGCCACAGCCACTACACCTGGCGACATCGACTTCGACTGGACTTAAAGACTTCTGAAAACCGATTGACACGCAGGCTTTGCAAGACAGGCACGGCCCACAAGTGACACACCTTCTCCCTTCTTCTATAGCCTCTTTTAATGTGAAACCCTTTTCAAAAAGCTGGAAGTGCATTCTGTCCTCTGGTGGCATCCAGGGCACTTCGGGTTCAGGCTTGTAGTCTCTCCTAACTGGGATCTCATAAGCCTCGTAATCCCTTCTCCGCCCCTCCTTCATGTCCACACCCCTTAGATATCTATCAATTGATTCCGTAGCAACAAGCCCTTCACCCATAGCTTCAATCATGAAGCCTACTCTTCTGACATCACCGCCTATAAATACCCATGGCGCGTTTGCGCACTGTAATGTCAAATGGTCCACCTCGAGTCTACCCCGTTCATTCAAAAGATTTTCTTTCTCGAGTAGAGGTCTATCTGGAGCCTGCCCCACCGTGATTATGAGTATATCCGCCTCCAAATCTATACAGTCCGCACAATCAAATTTCGGATTGAATCCTTCTTCGTCAAACACGCTAACGCATGTCGGACAGTTAATCCCCTTAAATCTGCCACTCTGTCCGATGATTTCTCTTACACCGCGACTATAGATTATTCTCATACCCTCCTCCCAGGCTCCACGGATTTCCTCCTCGTCAGCCGGTATGCCATCTTTGCAGTCCTTGTCCTCGCATTCCAGACAAATGATGGTCACGTCTCCACCTTGCCTCTTGACTGACCTTGCCACATCGAAGGCTACGTTTCCACCACCTGTGACTATGACACTTTTGCCCTTGAAATAATCTGGGGCGATATTATTGTGACTGACTTCGTATAAATATGTATGCCCATACATCACACCTGACAGCTCCTGCCCCTCTAAAGATTGCCCGTCAAAAGTCAGGACTCTGGGAAATGGCAACCCGGTTGCGAGGAAGACTGCCTTATAGCCCTCGTTCTTCAATCGCTCCAGTGTCAACTCCCCTGCCCCCAGTTTGCTGTTATACCTGACATCTATGCCAGCAACTCTTACGAGGTTCTCAACTGTGGTCTGAAGAACATCCTTGGGCAAACGATAATCCGGTACCAGCCATAACGCTCCGCCGAGCCTGTCAAAAGCCTCGAATATCGTCACATTATAGCCCCTCTTGCTTAAATGGTATGCACACATCAACCCACCCGGGCCACCACCTATAACAGCCACCTTTTCCTTATTCTTGACTATCTTAAATTCCCCTAGTTCCTTCAGATGGTCGGTATACACATCCGACAGGAATCTTTTAAGTAGCCTTCTCTTGATTGCTCCACCCCTGTTTTTATAATTACATTCCAATTCACAAAGGCCGCAGATGTAACCACAAATATTAAAGAATGGATTTTTTTCATAGAGGTAATCGCTAATCTGGATTATACCTTCTCTTGCCGAATCCATATCCTCAGGGAGAAGAGAAATCAGCACGTTTGTCCGCTGGATATCCTCATTTATCGGGCATTTGACCTGACATGGCGGCAGACATTGCCTTACCGCCATATCTGGATACATGACACCGCTAGATTCAGTTTTCCACATATTAAACCTCCTAGTATAGATTGAGATTCAAAACGAAGTTATATACTGGATACCAGTTTAACAACGGCTCACTGCTACAATTTCATAATCATACAATCGTAGCTTATCCAACTTCCCGTACTTCACAACATAAGCCACTGGGAACAAGCAAAGCAATTATAACTATTTTCGGTTAAAAGAAGCAATACACCTATTTGCATCGGGTAAAGTTAGGTGGTACAATTAGGCGGCTTCTTGAGCTACATTTAGCCCAACTAGATATGCGAGTCCATCCCTTAAGGCTATTGCCTGCGCGACTAGAGCCAAAATCCAGAGGGATGTCATTTAGCACATCCCTGCTAGACTGTTTCATGAACACAAATCAGTCATGTTTCAGGAGGTGATATTGAAGCAACCAGCAAAAACTGAACCAACCAAAGAAAAGGAAAGGAAAGCTATAGACAGTAAAACATGGCAGCAAATTAAAGAAATAATAGAAGCTACCGAGGGACAAGCGGGGGCGCCAATCAGGGTACTGCAAAAGGCGCAGAGACTCATTGGCTATCTACCGCGTGAGGTCCTGGAAACAATATCCAGGGAAATGAGAATCCCTCTGAGCGAGCTGTATGGAATAACGAGCTTCTATTCGTTTTTCTCGATGGTGCCGAAGGGCAAGTATGTGATTCAGGTGTGCCTGGGTACCAGTTGCTACGTCAAGGGGGGACAGAAAATAATTGATACTCTGAATAAAGATCTCGGCCTTGAGTCTGAGGAGACCACAGCCGATGGCAAATTTTCTCTAGAAACAGTAAGGTGCATCGGCTGTTGCGGGCTATCTCCGGTGTTAGCCATCAATGAGGATATACATAGGAGAGTGAAGCCCAGCCGGCTAAAGGATATCCTGAGTTCATATCAATAGGAGAGTACAATGAAACGACTTGCGTCGGTAGAAGAATTTAACAAGCTTAGAGACCAAATTCGCAAGAAACTGTCACAACGAGAAGAGAAGACACAGGTAAAAGTTCATCTTGGAACGTGCGGCATATCCTCAGGTGCAAACAAAGTTCTTGAAGCTTTTCAACGAGAGATCGAAAGCCGTAACTTAGCAGATGTCACCATATTAAAGGCAGCCTGCATTGGCTTATGCGACCGAGAGCCAGTAGTCACAATTGTTCATCCCATAAAAGGCGAGACTACTTATTATGACCTCTCCGAGGACAAAGTTCCAAAGATCGTCGAGGAGCACCTCATTAAAGATAAGATAGTGGACGAATGGAAACTGAACCCCGATGACCCCTTGCTCAAGCTGCAAGAAATACGGGTAATGCATAACCAGGACCTCGACCCGATGAACATCGAAGAATACATCGCCCGAGACGGCTATCAAGCACTGGCTAAAGCACTGACCCAGATGAAGCCGGAGGATGTTATCGCAGAAATAGGAAAGGCTGGCTTGAGAGGCCGAGGAGGAGCAGGTTTCCCAACAGCTACGAAATGGACATTTGTCCGCAATGCTCAGGGCGATGAAAAATACGTTGTCTGCAACGGTGACGAAGGTGACCCCGGCGCCTATATGAACCGAGCTGTTCTCGAAGGTAACCCGCATTCAATAGTCGAGGGTATGGCCATAGGAGCCTATGCCATAGGCAATGTACGCCAGGGTTATGCATACGTCCGCGCTGAATATCCCCTCGCTATCGAAACATTAAGTCACGCTATAAACCAGGCCCGAAAATATGGCCTGCTGGGTAAAAACATCCTGGGAACCAGCTTTGAATTCGACCTGGATATATTCCCGGGGGCCGGTGCCTTTGTCTGCGGCGAAGAGACAGCTCTCCTGATCTCAATCGAAGGAAAACGAGGAAACCCTCGCCAGCGACCACCTTTCCCGGCCAACAAAGGACTTTTTGACAGGCCTACCACGCTCAACAACGTGGAGACCTGGTCAAACGTCCCACAGATAATCTGGAAAGGGGCTGAATGGTTCGGCGGCGTCGGCACCGCAACCAGCAAAGGCACAAAGACTTTGTGTCTGGTTGGGAAGGTGAATAACACCGGACTGGTTGAAGTCCCCTTGGGTACAAGTTTGGGGAAGATTGTATTTGATATCGGCGGCGGTATACCGAACGGAAAGAAGTACAAAGCAGTGCAGATAGGAGGTCCATCGGGCGGCGTTATACCTATCGAGCACTTAAACACCCCAATAGACTACGAGGCTGTTACTGCACTGGGAGCCATCATGGGCTCGGGCGGACTCGTGGTAATGGATGAGGATAGTTGCATGGTCGACGTCGCCAAGTTCTTTCTCCAATTCACCAGGGACGAGTCTTGCGGCAAATGCACTCCCTGTCGCGCCGGAATACCCAAGATGCTTGAACTTTTGACCAAGATCACAGACGGCAAAGGCACGATGGAAGATCTCGTTACATTAGAAGAACTGGGTGAAATGGTCGGTTCGGCCTCTATCTGTGGTCTGGGTCAAACAGCGCCCAATCCGGTACTGACCACACTTCGGCATTTCAGAGAGGAATATGAAGCCCATATCATAGACAAGAAATGCCCGGCTGTCGTCTGCCAGCCTCTCTTCAAGGCACCGTGTCAGCATGCATGTCCTGTTGGACTAGACGCCCCGGGATATATTGCCCTCATAAAAGCAGGTGAATTCGAGAAAGCCTATAACCTCATTATACAACGGCTACCATTCCCATTGAGTGTTGGACGCGTATGTGACCACCCGTGCGAAGGCAAATGCCGAAGAGCTCAGATTGAAGACCCTATTGCAATCAGGCACCTGAAGAGGTTCGCTGCTGACTATGCATTTGATCACGGACTTGAATACATCCCTCAGATAAAAGTAAGGAGGAAAGAAAAAGTAGCGGTTATTGGCGCCGGTCCGGCAGGATTATCAGCAGCCTGGGATCTTGCCAGAGAAGGCTTTCAGGTCGCCGTGTTTGAAACCTTACCCGTGGCTGGTGGGATGCTGGCAGTAGGCATACCTGAATACCGCCTCCCCAAGAACATTCTCAATAGAGAGATCGAAACGGTGAAAAAGTTGGGGGTTGATATAAGACTTAACTCACCCGTAAACGATGTCGAATCCCTGCTGAAAGACGGTTACCATGCGGTATTTATCGCCACCGGTGCCCATAAAGGCGACAAGATGGGCGTCCCCGGTGAAGACCTGAATGGAGTCTTTGACGCTATTGACTTCTTGAGAGAGATAAATCTAGGGAAAGATATTGAAGTAGGACAAAAGGTGGCTGTCGTTGGAGGTGGCAACTCTGCCATCGATGCCGCCAGAGTAGCCCTGAGGAAGGGCGCTAAAGAAGTGCATATTCTCTATCGAAGAGAAAAGAGAGATATGCCAGCAATAGTCGAAGAGATCGAGGCCGCTGAAGAGGAAGGCATACATATTCACTGTCTAACAGCGCCGGTCAAGATCGTGGGCAAGAACGGCAAAGTCGAAGGAGTCGAGTGCATCCGCATGGAACCAAGGGAGTTTGACAGGAGTGGCAGAAAGACCCCTCACCAGATCAAGGATTCCGAATACACTATGAATGTCGATATGGTTATCGAAGCTACAGGACAGAGACCCGATACTTCATTCCTTAGAAGAGATGGGATAAGCGCAACAAAACGGGGAACGATAGTAGCCGACCCGAGAACTCTAGCTACCGGACGTAAAGGAGTTTTCGCCGGCGGAGATGTATATACGGGCGCAGCCACAGTAATCGAAGCGATAGCTGCAGGACAGAGGGCAGCCTGCTCAATAAGACGGTATCTTCAAGGAGAAGAACTCACACCATTAGTCGAACGCAATGGCTACGAACCCATAGATGTGCCTTCTGTGATGCCCACTGAAGAACAGCTTGAAGAAAAGCATCGGCTAAAGATTGGCAAGATTCCCACCGCTGACAGGATAACTTCCTTTAAGGAGGCAGTATTGCCTTACAGCGCGAAGGAGGCAACAGAAGAAGCCAGCCGGTGTCTAAGATGTGACCTTGAAGCAGGAGAATAGACATGAAAGAAATAACGCTTACAATCAACGGCAAGCAGGTTAAAGGCAAGGATGGTGATACTGTTCTTGAGGTATGTGAAGCTAACAATATATATGTTCCAACTCTGTGCCACTTAAAAGGGCTAACTGATGTCGGTGCCTGCCGCATGTGCGTGGTTGAGATCGAAAGAGAAAGGCGCCCTGTGCCTGCCTGCACCTATCCAGCACGAGATGGTCTGGTGGTACAGACGCACAATGAAAAACTGGAGAAATATCGCCGGCTGATTTTGGAATTGATGTTTACCGAACGCAACCACTTGTGCGCTCAGTGCGTGGCCAGCGGCGATTGCGAACTGCAGAGCCTTGCTTACAAGTACCAGATGGACAATGTCCGCTATCCATATTCCTGGCCTGCATTGCCTCTAGACTCAGTAAACGATTATCTTGTTATTGACCATAATCGCTGTATTTTATGTGGCAGATGCATCAGGACTTGCGACGAAATTGTAGGCGTTCACACACTGGACTTCGGACATCGCGGTTGGAAAGACATGGTCGTCGCCGACCTCAATCAACCTTTGGGAGCATCATCCTGCATTTCCTGCGGAGCTTGTTTTCAAGTCTGTCCCACAGGTGCCATATTCTCCAAGAACAGTGCCTATAAGGGAAAACCCGAAGAGTGTCGAAAGGTAAACAGCGTATGTCCAATATGTGGGGTTGGCTGCGAAATTGAAGCGCTGGTTAAGGACAACAGGCTCGTTAGAATTGACAGTCCTGATATTACTGACAAGCGCGGCATACTTTGTCACAAAGGACGTTTTGCTCCCCTGTACAATAAAAACGAACGTGTCAAGACAGCACTGGTAAGAAATGGTCGCGGTAAGCTCGAGCCACGGCCACTACCTGAAGCCATAGACATAGTCGCCAAGAAGCTTGCCGAACTGAAGGCACAATATGGGAATAACAGCATAGCTGGCATAGCATCAAGCCAGGCCAGCAACGACTCCCTCAAGGCCTTCAAAGAATTCATAGCCGGTACAATCGGCAGTGACTTAATCGACGCTCTCGATGGGGATGCCTACAGAACTATTATCAAGGGCATAAACGATACTAGAGCTCAGGGAGGTTTGGATATCGAAACCTCGCTAGAAGAGATACTCAAGGCTGATTGCATAATCGTAGTAGGAGCCAATCCCCTTGAAAGCCATCCTGTGGCTGGTTCTTATATCGCCAGAGCAGCAAGACGGAACAAGGCAACACTCGTCGTCATCGACCCGGCGCAAAATGCCTTCCCTTACCATGCTACACTATGGTTAAAACCAAAGGAAGGCAATGAGCAATTGGCCCTGGACGTCCTATCCAAAGCCGTCATACAGAAGGGCACTAAGAAAGACTCTGCCCGGACAAAGGAAGTGGCAACCTCCCTCAAGGATATCAATGTAAAGCAAAATAGTAAGCAAGCTGGGATAGGTACTGATGACCTTCTTGAGGCTGCAGATATGCTCAGCAAAGCCAAACACAGCGTCATAATCTACGGGGAAGGCATTCTACGACACAAGAATCTCAGACTGATAACATCTCTTCTCAATTTGGCGGCTGTCAGCGGCAGTCAAGACAAAGAGAAACCACGAATTATTTCTCTAAAACCTAAGGGGAACAGCCGTGGTGCCTGGGATATGGGAATAGCCAATTCATCGCAATCAATCATAAAGAACCTGACGAGCAACAACATAAAGGCTTTATACTTACTTCTGTCTGATGATTATGTTGACGCATCAGAATTGCCCAACCTTAGCACAGAATTGGAATTCATAGTTATTCAGTCAAGTTATCTCTCATCTGCAACATCGAAAGCCGACGTCGTATTACCATCGCCGATCTGGACAGAGGCAGGGGAAGAATACATTACACTGGATGGTATAGCCAAATCGACCTCGCGCCTCGTCAAGCCATCTGATGGCATCAAAGCAGATGCAGAGATATTGCGCGAAATTTCACAACAGATGAAGAAATAGCAATTGAAAAGAAGGAGTTTCTAACATGACAAAGGTCAAGGTAGCTACAATCTGGTTGGAAGCTTGTGCTGGTTGTCATATGTCATTCCTGGACATCGATGAGGCAATGATTGAGCTAGCCAAAGTTGTTGAATTCTCTAGGAGCCCCATAACTGATATAAAGGAATTCGTGCCGGTGGACGTGGGCATTGTGGAAGGTGGTGTCGGCAACACTGAAGAGGAAGAGGCGCTCAAGGAACTGAGGGCTCACTGCAAAATTCTTATGGCCTGGGGGGATTGCGCCTGCTTCGGTGGTGTGTGTGCCATGCGCAACACTTTCGATAAAGAAGAGGTTCTCAGGCGAGGATATATCGAGACTGAAAGTACATACAAGGGTAAAATACCCTGCCCGCCTGGTGTCCCGGCACTCCTTGACCAAGTGAAACCAGCGAATCATGTAGTAAAGGTAGACTGCTATGTTCCAGGCTGTCCACCAGAAGCTGGAGCTATCTTATATGCGTTAAAAGAGCTGCTGGCAGGTAGAATCCCGGTTCTGCCCAGCGATATGATGCGCTTCGACTAGAAAGAGGTGAAAACATGGCTACTGAAGTTAGCAAAACTATCGAAATAAACCCCGTTAGCCGGATTGAAGGACACGGCAAGGTAACAATACAACTGGACGATTCAGGGAATGTAGCCGACGCCAAATTTCATGTAACACAATTTCGAGGCTTTGAAAAGTTCTGCGAAGGCAGAGTTTTCTGGGAGATGCCGGTAATAACGCCCAGAATCTGCGGCATCTGCCCGGTGAGCCACCATTTAAGCGCAGCCAAAGCCTGTGATGAGATTTTAGGAGTTGAACTAACCCGCCCAGCTAAACTTTTGCGTGAATTGATGCATATGGGGCAGATCCTTCAATCCCACGCCCTCCATTTCTTCCACCTTGCCAGTCCAGATTTACTTCTCGGCATGGACGCTGAACCGGCAAAGAGAAATGTAATCGGTTTGATTGCTGAGAATCCTGACATCGCTGTTAAAGGTGTCAAGCTTCGTAGCTTTGGTCAGACAATAATCCAAAAGCTGGGTGGTAAGAAAATCCACCCTAACGGCGCTGTACCTGGCGGCATGAACACAGCTCTATCCACGGCTGACAGAGACCATTTCTTGAAGCAGATTGATTGGGCTATCGCCGATGCTCAGGCCGCTATAGGCATAATCAAGAGTTACTATGAAAAAGACAAAGAGTTTGTGTGTACCTGCGCCAGTTTTCCCACAGGCTATCTCGGGCTGGTGGATGAAAGCAGCAATCTGGAGCTCTACGATGGCAAATTGAAGTTAATTGACCAGAAAGGAAAGGTTCTCGAAAACCAGTTCAATCCGTCCGATTACCTGGATATCATAAGTGAATACGTCGAAGACTGGTCTTATCTCAAGTTTCCGTTTTACAAGAAGATGGGCTACCCTAAGGGTATTTATCGGGTGGGACCGCTTGCCCGACTCAACGTCAGCCAGGGAATATCCACTCCACTAGCCAATGCTGAACTCAAGAACTTCAAGAAATTGGGCAACAATGGCATAGTAGAAGGTTCATTATACTATCATTACGCCCGCCTCATAGAACTGCTTTATTCCATCGAAAGGATCCAGCAGCTACTGGAGGACAAGGACATACGTTCGACTGACCTGATAGTCACCTCAAACAAGTACAATGAGCAGGGCGTTGGCGTGCTCGAAGCACCGAGGGGCACTTTATTCCATCACTACTGGGTAGACGACACTGGCAAAATCAAGAAAGTCAACCTCATAGTAGCCACAGGCAACAACAATGCTGCCATGAACAAGGCAGTATACGAGGTAGCCAGAACGCACATAAAGAACAACAAGATAACCGAAGGCATACTCAACCGAGTTGAGGTGGCTATCCGTTGCTATGACCCTTGTCTATCATGCTCAACACATGCCTTGGGTCAAATGTCTTTCAACATTCAGGTCGTATCACGTGACGGTGAAATAATAAAAGAGATAATAAGGTAGTATACTTTGTTTACTCTGTACATCGGTGCGACACAACAGCGATACTCTCAAGCCTAGAACAGTATGGCACCGTGATGCCATTACACTGATGTTTGCAGATGACTACAGTGGATAATCTATCTATACGATGACTACTCGGTACTACCCCTCAAATATTCGTCTATATCGGTAGCTGCCCGCCGTGCAGCCCCCATGGCGCTAATAACAGTGGCAGCCCCAGTAGCCATATCTCCCCCGCACCAGACTCTCTCCTTGCTTGTCCTACCACTGGCCTCATCAGTTAGTATGGTGCCCCACTTAGTGAGTTCAAGTCCCCTGGTTGTTGAGGTAACAATCGGGTTAGGCCTTGTGCCCAGAGCAGGTATGGCAGTATCTATCTCCATACTGAACTCAGAGCCTGGTTTTCGAATAGGCCGCGGCCGGCCACTTTCATCGGGCTCGCCTAGTTCCATTTCATGTAGCTCTAACGCCCTGACTCTACCCCGTTCATCACCAAGGAACCTGCTGGGATTGGTTAAAAGCTTGAAAATGACTCCCTCTTCTTCAGCATTTTCCCTCTCTTCAAGCCTGGCAGGCATCTCTGCTTTGGAGCGCCGATAGATAATATACACTTCTTCTGCTCCAAGTCTCAAAGCACATCTGGAGGCATCCATAGCTACATTTCCGGCACCAAATACTGCCACCCGCTTCCCTACCTGTATGGGAGTATCATACTCCGGAAAAAGATATGCCTTCATCAGATTTGTCCGAGTAAGAAACTCATTAGCAGAATAAATACCACTAAGATTCTCCCCGGGTATATTCAGGAACATTGGCGCCCCAGCCCCGGGAGATAAGAAAACGGCGTCAAAGCCATTTTCCAGGAGTTCATCTACGGTAGCTATTTTGCCAATAACATGATTGAGCTTAATTTCCACACCCAGTGACTTCACATAATCGACTTCACCCTGAACGATTACCTTGGGTAGCCTAAACTCGGGGATGCCATACATCAGCACGCCACCGGCAATATGAAGTGCTTCAAAAATAATAACCTCATATCCCAGCTTGGCCAGGTCAGCGGCACAGGTTAGACCTGCTGGCCCAGAGCCGACTACAGCCACCCGTTTACCAGTTGGTTTGGTCGGCTCTGCCTTCGGGTTCAGCGCTCCCCTATTAGCTCGCTCCCAATCAGCCACGTAACGCTCCAGGCGTCCGATGGCAATAGGTGCTCCCTTCTTAGCTAACGAGCATGCCTGTTCACACTGTGTCTCTTGCGGGCAGACTCGGCCGCAGATGCCGGGCAGGCTGTTCTTATCCTTGAGTATCCTCACCGCTTCGGGCATATTATCATCAAGGACAGCCTTGATAAAACCGGGGATATCTATCTCCACCGGGCAGCCATCAATACAGGGATGCTTGGGACACTGGAGGCAACGGCTTGCCTCGGCTTTAGCCTGCTCGTCGCTATACCCCAAGGCAACCTCGTTGAAGTTTTTACCCCGCGTCTCGGGGTCCTGCTTTGTCATTGGCTCTCTATTGAGATTCACCTTCGCCATGTATGTTGCTCAGACCTCCATTCAAGAACGCTTGCCCATCCGAGCCTGCCACTGCTCAAAAGAGCGTTTCTCCTCATCAAGATAACTACGCTGCCGGGCCGAGAGCAAGTCCCAGTCCACCTGATGCCCGTCAAAATCAGGCCCGTCCACGCAGGTAAACCTGGTTACGCCACCAACGGATATGCGGCAGCAGCCACACATACCGGTGCCATCAACCATTATTGGATTCAGGCTAACAATAGTTTTCACCCCGAAAGGTTGGGTGGTCAGGGCACAGAACTTCATCATGATGGTCGGGCCAATGGCAATGACCCGGTCAATCTTCTCCCCACTCTCAAGCAGTTCCTTCAGTGGCTCGGTTACTACCCCTTTGCGACCATACGTGTCATCATCAGTAGTAACTATTAGCCGGTGGCTGACACTGCGTAGTTTATCTTCCCAGAAGAGCAAGTCCTTGCTCCGTGCCCCCAAAATGGAGATAATCTTGTTTCCCTTCTCTTTCAGCGCCTTGGCAATAGGCACTATTGGCGCAGCACCAACCCCTCCCGCCACACAGACTACATTACCAAAGTTGTCAATATGCGCTGGTACACCAAGGGGACCAACAAAGTCGGCAATGGAGTCACCGGCTTTCAGAAACGCCAGTCTGAATGTTGTCGCTCCCACTTCCATAAACACCAAGGTAACACTGCCTTCCTTCCCATCCCAGTCAGCAAGTGTCAAAGGAATACGCTCGCCTCTTTCATCAATCCTGACGACAACAAACTGCCCTGCCAGCGCTTTTCTAGCAATTGCCGGTGCTTCGATTTTGAACAGATGAATTTTCGTCGCTAAAGTCTCTCTATAAATAATCCGAAACATTTGGGGGACTCCATCCCAGTTCATTCAGCTAAATAAAGCTTCTACCTGAGCTAGAATTTGCTCATCAGTGAAGTGGTGCATAGTGATAGCACTCGAAGGACAGGCAGCACCACAGGTGCCGCAACCTTTACACACTGCTTCCTTGATATGAGACACCCTCTTATCATTCCTGGATTGAAGCTCAATAGCCTGAAAGGGACATAAAAGTTCGCAAATCCCACAGCCTGAGCATTCATCCTCATTGACGAATGCACTTATCGCCTCAGCCTTGACATAGCCCATTCTAAGGGGACCGGCTGCCTTTGAAGCAGCAGCGTAGGCTTGAGCAACTCCTTCAGTTACATCTGTAGGCCAGCGTGCTGATCCACAGATGTAAATTCCATCCATGGCGCACTCTACAGGGCGGAGCTTTAAGTGTGCTTCCAGGAAGAAACCAAACTCGTCTAAGGAAACTTTAAGCATTTTGGAGATATTTTGGTTATCCTCGGCAGGGATAAGGGGAGTAGTTAAAACAAGCATATCACAGGGAAGTTCTATTTCCTTTCTCCATAATTCATGGTACACCTTTATCCTTTCAACCTTCCCATCTCCGATAACTTCGGGAGGCTTTTCTAAGCTATATCTAATGAATCTGACCCCCAGCTCCATGGCTCTTCGATAATAGCTCTCAAAATCCACACCATATGTCATGAGGTCTCGGTGCAATATCCAGACCCTTGCCTTTGGATTCGATTCTTTAATAAGGGAGGCGTTTTTAATCGCCGTCATGCAGCAGATTCTGCCACAATAAGTTCTCTCCGGAACCCGAGCTCCCACACAATTGATCATCACAACATTCTGCCCTACGGGTTTCCCCTTTTTCATATGCTCCTCTAACTCCAGTTGAGTAAGTACATTAGTCATCTTTCCATAGCCATATTGACCCGTCGGTTTTAATGCCTCAGCTCCGGTGGCTAATATAATAGTACCCACATTGAATTGGTTCTCCTCTCCCTTCCCATCCAGACTGACATCGAAGTTGCCTATAAATCCAGTTACTTGCTTTACTTTGGACGAGAGATAAGTGCGAATCTTGGGATGGTTTTTAACCTGTTCAACAAGTAATTTGATTAACTTCGCTGCTTCCTGGTTCGCTTGAAAAAGTTTATGAATACTACGAAGAGTCCCTCCAAACTCTGGTTCCTTTTCCACTAAATGAACATCAAAATCCTGCCTGGCCAGGTTTAAGGCTGCCTCCATTCCAACAATTCCTCCACCAATCACCAATGCCGAAGGAGCTACCTTCATTTCAATCTCTTCCAGGGGCTCCAGCAACCTGGATTTGGCCACTCCCATCCTGATAAGGTCTTTAGCCTTTGCCGTAGCTTTCTCAGGCTCACGCATATGCACCCAGGAGCATTGGTCTCTTATGTTAACAAACTCGAAAAGGTATTTGTTCAAGCCCGCTTCCTCACAAGCAGCTCGGAAGAGTGGCTCATGGGTTCTAGGAGTACAGGAAGCTACTATGACCCGATTTAAGTTGTATTCCTTTATCCCTTTATTAATTGCTGAAATCCCTTCCTCAGAGCAGGTAAACAAATTGCGTTCGGCATGCACTACGTTCGGTAGCTGTTTGGCATATTCAACAACTTCTGGGACGTTGACGTATGCCCCGATATTTATGCCACAGTGACAAACAAAAACTCCGATGCGGGGTTCTTCCACTCTACTTTCCTCCCGCTATAGCTTCAGCAGCTCTGCCTGCTGCCCCCGAGGCCTGGGTTACAGAATCCGGGATATCCCGGGGACTATGGACATAGCCACAGGCAAAAACGCCCGGCCTTGTAGTATCCAGCGGTTGCAGCGATTTATCTGGGACCTTTACAAAGCCATCTTCGTCTAACTCGATACCTAGTATTTTCGCCAAATCTTTGGTGATTTGAGGAACCATGGCTTGGGCAAGAACCACCAGTTCCGTTTCAAAGCTCTTTATTTCTCCGCTGGTGGTTTCCTCATACCAAATAATAGGGTTATCATTCTCAGGGTTAACTTCGATCCTGCCAGGGCGACTCCTAATAAAAGTCACGTTGTATTCCTTTTTAGCCCTGGCGATGTATTCCTGGAACCTTTTACCCACAGCTCTCATATCCATGTAAAAAATGGTGGATTTGGTTCCTGGATGATGCTCGAAAGCCAGCATTGCCTCCTTGGTGGCGTGCATACAGCAGACACTGGAGCAATAAGCTTTGTTCCTGAAATCGCGAGAGCCGACACATTGGATAAACGCTATATTCTCAGGTATCCTGCCATCTGAATGACGCCTAAGTTCTCCCATAGTAGGTCCAGAGGCTGCAGTCAATCTCTCAAATTCCATGGCAGTAATCACGTTCTTGACCTTCCCATAGCCGTATTCTGTCAGCGACGAAACATCGTATAAGCCCAGTCCCGAGGCGATGATTATCGCGCCCACCTCCAGTGCAATGGTCTCATTTTTCATCGTATAGACTATCGCTTTGGGCTCACATCGTCGCTCACATTCATGGCATTCTATGCATCCTTCTATTTGTCCGGCAAGACAGCGTGAGGCTTCCTCTGTGGTTTCTTCCAAGGAATACCCCAGAGCTACTTCACGAAAGTCCTTTGTCCTCTCCTTAACAGGTTCCTCCCGCATCTTCACTTTATTTCTGGAAGGAACGCGCTTCTTGAGGTCCTTTACCTCTTCCTCGGACAGCTTCTCGGGTTCCTTCCCTAGTTCTTCACCCTCAATAGGTTGTCCAGTCAAGTACTGGTGAATAGAGCGGGCTGTCTTTTTCCCTGCTGCAATAGCATCAATCACGAAGGCAGGGCCGGTAACCACATCGCCTCCGGCAAATACTCCTTCAACATTGGTCACCCCGGTCTTGGAATCAATTTCTATCGTGCCCCTTTTGGAGAGTGAAACTCCCAATTCCTTAACAAAATCTGTTTCTGGAGCCTGACCCAATGCAGCAATCACTGTATCCACTGGAATAGTAAATTCGGAACCTTTGATGGGGATAGGGCGAGGACGACCACTGGCGTCCGGCTCCCCGAGCTTCATCCGCACACACTCCATCTTGGCAAGCTTTTTACCCTCGGCAGAGAAGCGACTCGGGGTAGCTAGGAGCTCGATCTTTATCCCTTCCTTTTCTGCCGCCGTTACTTCTTCCCCGGAAGCTGGCATCTCAGCGCGAGAACGACGATAAACAATGGATACCTCTTCTGCTCCCAGTCGCTTTGCTGTGCGGGCACAATCAATAGCTGTATTACCCCCACCAATAACCGCTACTTTCTTTCCCACATTCACCTTTCCCCCGAGACTTGTCGCACGGAGAAAGCCTATTCCCTCCATTACTTCGGGAATATCTTCACCCTCCACTCCCAGCCTCATACCACCATGTGCTCCAACAGCGACGAAAATGGCATCGTGGTCTTTCTTCAATTTTTCGAGGGCAATATCTTTCCCAACCTGGATGTTCGTTTTTACCTCCACGCCAAGCTTCTGGATGTAACCTATTTCCTGGCGCAAAATTTCCTTGGGAAGGCGATATTCGGGTATGCCAACACGAAGCATACCTCCGGGTTCAGGAAGGGCTTCAAAGATAGTCACATTGTGACCTTTTAGGGCAAGGTCATTAGCAGCGGCAAGACCTGCAGGACCTGAGCCTACAATCGCTACCTTCTTATCTGTTTTTGTAACCACCGGGACTTCAAGTTCTTCGATATTCCATTGGTCTGAGGGAACTCTCTTAAGGTCACGGATACAAATTGGCTCATCTATTTGCCCGCGATTGCAGGCTTCCTGGCAAGGAGCATAGCACACCCGCCCAACACATGCAGGCAGGGGATTTGTCTCTCTTATAAGCTTATAAGCCTCTTTGAACTGTCCTTCTGCAATGAGCTTGATATAACCGGGCACATTAGTATGAACTGGACAGGCATCCATACAAGCCGCTTTGCAGGGGCGCTCTTCCCTTCTATCTATAACGCATTTCTTGGGAACAGCCTGAGGAAACAGCATGTATATAGCTTTTCTCTTTCCAACCCCCTGATCGAATTCGTTTGGCAGAATGACAGGGCATCCTTCAATACAAAGGCCGCACCCTGTACATTTGTTCCAATCGACAAAAGATGACTTTTTCTTTACCTTGACCTTGAATTTCCCTGCTTCTCCAACAACTTTTTCCACTTCACAATAAGTCAAAAGCTCTATGTTACTATGTGTACTCGCCTCTATCATCTTGGGGGCAAGGATACACATGGCACAGTCATTAGTGGGAAAGGTCTTATCCAGTTGTGCCATTCTCCCCCCGATACTGGGCGACTTTTCCACCAAATATACCTTAAAGCCCATATTAGCCAGGTCAAGTGAGGATTGAATCCCAGCGATGCCACCACCGATTACCAGTACCGATTTACGTCCATTTTCGCTGTTACTCATTACTTTGATACGGTTGCCCCTTCCTTAATAGCATTTGCCACTAGATTTGCCAAATCCATAACTTCAATGCTTGGCATTGACCGCTTTTCCTCACCCTTGTCTATCATGGCACATCTGAAATGCGTCTGACATTTAGGACAAGCAGTTATGAGCAACCCTGCCCCGGTTTCCGTCGCCTCACACAGCCTTTCGGCCCTTAGCATATTCGAATACGAGTCGCAGTTCGTCCAAGCACTGGTGCCACAGCAAATAGAATCCCCTCTACTATATTGCATCTCGACAAGTTCTATGCCGGGAATAGATTCAAGTATCTTTCGAGGGGCATCATAGACTCCCAGATGCCTTCCTAACCGACAAGGGTCTTGATAGGTGACCTTTTTCCTGATTTCTTTAAATTTCACTCCGTTTTGCCCTATCTTCTCCGCCAAGAATTCAGAGATATGTTGTAATTCACAACCTACATCAAAGCCGTAATTTGGATAATCCAGCTTCAACGTTCGGTAGCCTTCAGGGCAGGAGAAGATTATTTTCTTCACGCCAGCTTCCTTTATTTGGGTTGCATTGTGCTCGGCTAATCTCTTAAATGTCTCTACATCCCCAGTCCAAAGCACATCATGACCACAGCATTTCTCATCTGGAAGCAGCTTGGGCTCTATTCCCATAAGATTCAAGATTTTCAAGCTGGCCTCAGTGATATCAAGAGCTCTAAACTCAATGTCCTCAAAGATGGGTTCAAAATATGGAGCACAACCGACCCAGAAAAGAACATCGGAGTCATCAGAAATACGAAATTTATCGGATAGCCATTCCAATCTTTTTTGCTTAATGTCAAGACTTGTCATAAGTCGTGCCAGAGACTGCAGTTGCCCCGAGTGGGCACAAATTCCATGCTGTCTATTATCTTGGGCTATGCTTCTGGCTTTCTGAATGAATACAGGAAAATCAACATCACAGGGACATCTTTGCTGGCAAGTATAGCAAGTTAAGCAGGAGAAAAGTTTTTGGTTGAAAATCAACTCATTCTCAAATCCCAGTAGAGCATTTTCAATCATCATCCGAGGAGAGAAGGCTGGATCATATCTGGCAACAGGACATACACTTGTACATTTGCCACATTCCACGCAGTAATAAGTCTTAGTTTCTTGAATGATGTCCTCTAAATTCAAACCGCTACCTTCTCCTTTCGCAAAGATGAAAAGGGTGAGGGCCCTAGCTTCTTAAGCTGGCCGACAAATTCCTCGACTACTCTGGCAAACACTGTCCCCTCGGAAGTAGATATCATCTCACGCCTTAACCTTTCGTCCTCCAATCCGAGGATATGCATCAGCTTCCTTAGCTTGGCAAACATGGCATCGCATTTTACCGGGCCATCTATGTAATGGCAATCTGTGTA
>Ga0209986_10001459_pt1 | contig 22630 bp, 28 predicted proteins | sample BlataG_FD_183168 | JGI IMG/M metagenome (GOLD analysis project Ga0209986, IMG submission 183168) | Deep subsurface microbial communities from Black Sea to uncover new lineages of life (NeLLi) - Black_00105 metaG (SPAdes) (version 2) | ecosystem: Environmental > Aquatic > Marine > Oceanic >... | reverse complement strand
AGATACATTTGCTCTCTATTGCACTCAATTAAGTTGTATGACATTCCTGCCCCCTTCAATTAGTAACTCTACCCCATATCATTTAATTTGTGGAAGGGGTTTGTGCAACAGGCTCTGAGAAGATGCTAATAGCATTTAGCCAGCACTGGGAACATTCTGGTATGCCAGAAGGATGTGCCCCATCTGCACATGGTCTTCCAGGCGGAGCTTTGGCCAAGCTGGCCAGGCTCAGTGCCAGTCGCGGAGAGATACAGGCGTCTTTGCGACTGATGGTGGACATGGGGTGGATAAAGCGGTCTCAGACGCGTGATGTCTGGATTAAAGATATAGTGCCGATGCTGATACAATGGCATGGCAAAAATATAATTGAATCTCTGGAAAAGGTACCGGAGTTTAGCGGGAACTCATCTTAGCCAGACACATGGTGGTACATACTCACCCAAAGTGGCCTCGAACATGCACAGTGGCTTAAGCTACCCAAACGGCGTAGGAACTTGATTATAGTCCGGAGTTTCGTCACACGGCACATAAAAGGCATCGTTATAGCGGTTATCGTAGCACTAATTGCATCCGTAATCTTGGCTATAGTGAAGGGCTACTTCCTCCCAGGATAGTGTGGATTTGGCGAGGAGATTGATTGAACAATTGTCCAGTCTGTAGCTCCATGGTCGAGGAAGGTTTGAATCTCATAAGCTTACACTTTCTTATGGAGTGTTTCACAAACTCGTAACTCTTGATGGGGATTGCCTACTTGAGTGAAGTGTTCACTACTGAGTCGTGTAAATGTTGCTGACCAGGCACATCCGGAGCTCTGTGTCTCTTCAGCCGGGGACTCCATATCTAAGGTCGGTGTAGCGATTCTGGAGAGACGCCTTGCTCCGTTCCTCGGCGTTCCTTATACCCTCTGTGGGGCTTGCCCCGCTGTTGTCCTTTGATCTTGGATCCCAGACGGCGCTGTTCTTGCCTACGGTTTACAGAGATGCTCTTATTTCTATTCTATTGAAATAAGCCACTCGCAAGAGACATTCTCGGGAGTGCCTTCCGGCCCGATTTCAGGTGGCGTAAAAACCCGTTGAATCTTGACGCTCTGGTTGATTGCCTTGAAGAACCCGTTGCGCAATAGCAAGCCTGTAAGCCTGCAATCATAATACTCTCCGTCCCCCATGCTTTCTGCTCTCTGAAGTGAACATTCAATTGTACGCATTCTAAAACCTCTTTCCGTTAGCTTTGTTACTTCAATATTCTCGAAAACAGCCCAATGAGAATGCTTAAGAAGCTGAATCAGAGTGTCAACTCCCCCCCCTCCTGAAATCTTCAAAGCTTTGCATAGTCTTTTGGCTTCATATGAAACAAAGTCCTTGTAGAGTCCGGGAAACTCCTCCCCGTCGAACTCTTCAGGATACCTTCTTCTCACCCACTCTTCGACTCTAAGCCACATATAGTTGTAGCTATACAACAGCTCTCTCATGACATCGTAGACGGTGCCTTTACTGAGTCCCTCAATTTCTAACATTCTTCTCCTATCCTAGAAGGCTGATCGGGTCAACGTTATTACTGGTTTGCATTCACTGCAAAGGGTTGAGCAGCCCACAGAATTTATGGTGTTCACGGTATTCCCCCCGTACAAGCCAGCCTCTATATAATGCCCGCCGAAGAGTATACAAGAAATGGTCTACTTTCACCAAGCCGCGAGCCAACTTTCTATGCCGCTTTCAGCACGTTGTGCAATGATATCGGCAGCCAGCGACGGTTTTTCCCCGTTGGTTAGCCAACAGATTGCTGGAACTCGGCGGGGTGGGTTAATGGGCGCTTCTGCCCCGCGTCACGTCGAAGAACGTAGAGCCTGAGGCAAACCCCTCTTGTCGTCCTACGGGGAAACTGCTAGACTAGGGGTCACCATTGTTCCCTCGCTAGCTAAGGACTACCATCTCCGAACCGTCGGGAAATCCTAGTCCCCCCAGGAAGCTGCATTGCAGAAGGCGGAAAACGCTTTGAAACAAAGGCCGAGGTTCTTCTACGGTTGGATCATCGTAGCTGTAGCTTTTGTCATCATGGCGGTCGGCTATGCCCTCAGGAATTCCTTCTCCGTGTTCTACCCTGCCATCGTGGAGGAGTTTGGCTGGGGGCGAGGCAACACGGCGTTGATGTTTTCTGTCCAGATGGTGGTCTACGGGTTGATGTCGCCTATGGCAGGCAGACTGGTAGATAGAATTGAGCCCAGACTGGTTCTCTCGGTGGGGGCTTGCATTATGGCAGGAGGTATGGCCCTGTGCAGTCTGGCCACGGCTCAGTGGCAGTTCTACCTCCTCTTCGGGGTAATGCTGGCGATCGGCCTGAGCATGGTAGGTGTGACGCCTCTGGGAGCCATAGTCTCGAACTGGTTTGTCAGGAAACGAGGCTTAGTATTTGGTATCCTGGCTGCCGGCTTCGGCCTTAGCCTGATATCGGCTCCCTTCGCCCAATTTCTAATTTCCAGCTTCGGCTGGGAGAATGCCTATGTCATCATGGGGCTTCTCTCCATTCCCCTTGTTGTGCCGCTGTGTATCCTTTTCATACGTCGTAGCCCGGAGGAGAAAGAGCTTCTTCCTGATGGCATGGCGCAGGCGTCGTCTGAGCCTCAAGCCCCGTACGAGCATCACAGAACGGCTAGCTTTGACACGAAATGGGCTGCTACCACCTGGACACTTGGGCGGGCGCTCAAGACCTATCGTTTCTGGCTTCTCTTTGTGATTTTCTTTTGCGCCATGGGCGTCGGCGAGACAATAGCAATAACTCATCAGGTCTATTTCTTCAGGGATGTGGGTTACGAGCCTATGCAGGCTGCCACCATGTACGGCGTATTTGGCGTTGCATTCGTGATCGGGAACCTGTGTGGCTTTTTTTCCGACCGCTTGGGGCGGGAAAAGGTCTTCATACCCGGTTGTTTGCTGAGCGCCGGGGCCGTATCCTTGCTATTCTTGATAACGGACACAACGCAATCCTGGTTGCCTTTCCTCTTCGCCGTCTGTCTGGGTTTGGGGTGGGGGGCTGCGGCACCGGTGTTGCTTGCCACAGTTGCTGACCTTTTCCAGGGGAGGCACTTTGGCTCCATCATGGGTTGTGTAATCTTAGGCTTCTCCCTGGGGGGTGCCGTCGCCCCGTGGCTTGCGGGATTTCTCCACGACAGGACCGGCAACTACCTGGTGACGTTCGTCATGCTCTTGGGTTGCTTCACAGTCTCTGCGCTGCTCATGTGGCTGGTTGCCCCGCGCAAGATAAGGCCTGTTCCCCAGTTAGGGGGACGCTAGATGGTGCTGTGCGGCGATTGCACGAACCGGCTGGCCTTGGAGACCTTCACGATTCCTATGTCGTGTAATTCTGCTCTGCTAGTTGTGCTTCTTGGCTACTTACTAGGTTGCAAAAGGTGGAGCACTAGAGTTGAACTCATTTCCGTGAATACGCCACCAAATTTAGTCGAGGTTAGCAGGGCAAGTATGCTGTGCGTATCTAAGACGACAACGGAGTCAGGTCAGCAAAGCCAGGATGACTGCTGTATGCGAAGGAGCGGGCTCAGGCTCTGATTAAGTATAAACAGGCCCAAATGGCTGGCGGAAGAACTTGCGAAGAAAAAAGAGGAAGCGAAAAGATTTCGCAGCGTGTCTATGGGCTGGAAATTGAAGAAGGAGACAAATGCCTTTGTGTGGGGAGCTGGGGAGGTATCCCACTGATAGATCGTAGCTGTGTTTATGGCAGTGAGCACGTAAAGAAATGAAGATCCAGACAAAAATCCTTGTCATCGTATTCTCGCTTGTCTTGGTTACTGGTGTCGTTGCCACCATAGTTAGTGGGACTGTTGCAAGAAATATTGCTGAGCAACAGGTTTACAATCATTTAGAGACCACTGCATAGTCGAGAGCGCAGCATATTGAAACGCTCTTAAGGGATGGGAAAGAAGCACTTGAGGTACTGGCAACCAGTTTTATTCTCAAGAACTTCTTGACCACGAGTAAAGAAGATGCTGACTATGCCGCAGAATATGATATAGCGACTGCGAGGTTAAGTAGCATGCTGGAAGCTAAAAGCGAATTCACTAAACTCTCTGTTTTGGACCAAAGTGGGATAGTGGTTGCTTCTACCGATAGGGAAATTGTATTGCTGGAGGCAGGGCAAATAGCAGAAATCCAAGACGCTCTGGACAAAGGCAGAGTTGACCTGGTCTCGATGGATATCCAAATGCCAGAGAAGTCGGGGATGGAATGGCTTGCAGAAATCGTCGAGAAAAAGACCGCCCCCGTAGTCATGTTGACCGGATCTGGAAGTGAAGAGATCGCGGTGCAGTCTATTCAAGAAGGAGCGGTCGGCTACCTTCCCAAGGGCAACCTATCGAAAGAGAACTTGAGGAGCACGATTGATGCTGCATTGGAAAAATGGAGACGGATGCAACAGGGCAAGGCTGACCAAGAAGAACTGGAAAGGCTGGCGAATTTTGATTCACTGACGGGACTATACAATCGGCGAGCGATTCTGCGCAGGTTGGAGGACCAGATCAAACATGCCAGCCGCTATGAGGAGGAGCTTAGCGTGATCATGCTGGACATCGACCATTTCAAGAAGGTTAATGACCACTATGGGCACCTCGCCGGAGACGATGTCTTAGAGAAGGTTGGCACAGTGGTGCGACAGGTCATTCGGGACACAGACAGAGCGGGGTGCTGTGGAGGGGAGGAGTTCATCATTATTTTGCCCAAAACCGATTTGCCCACCGCTCTGTATGTAGCTGAACGAGTACGGGAGGCGATCGAGGCAGCCGAGATGAAAGCTCCTGAAGGCGATGTCTTCACGATTACTGTCAGCTAGGGGCTATCCAGCTATGAAGCTGGTGAAGACGAGCACTCCCTCATTTCTCGTGCTGATGGTGCTCTCTATCGCGCCAAGGAAAATGGACGAAACCGAGTGGAAACCTCGTCCGGCTTCGAATCAGGAAAAGGATGAAGCAAGCTCAAAGACCTGAAGAAGAGTTCGGAGACTGTGCATTGATCCACCACGCCAAATTTCCTCCAGCGTTTGCCTCGTGTTAGTCATTGCATTATAATAACCTCGAAGGGAAGATGGAGCAGGATAGTTGATGATGCGAATACAGGGTCTGTGGTAGCCGCGGGCGTTTCTTTTGGTTTGTTCATTGGGTTTCAGAGGCAAATAGTGGGAGGGATCGCATAGTGGTTTAGTGCGGCCGCCTGCTAAGCGGTTATCCCGGGAAACCGGGATCGTGGGTTCGAATCCCACTCCCTCCGCCACAGTCCTCGGTGTTGCTGCCTCTCCAAACTCAGATGAGTAATCAATGCAGAGCACTGGCAGCAGCTCAAGATTGTTGTAGTCGAGGAATGCTGTGAGCCCGGATTGACGGGACTCATCTCGTGGAATTCTCTGCGTCTGCCTTGGGTGTTCACTTTGCCGTTCGCCGTTTCCCTAAAGTACATAGTTCAAGTATAATGAGAAAAAGTCAGGAGGTGAGCAATGGTTCTTTCTTCATTTAGCTTAACGGGTAGGGTGGCGATTGTCACTGGTGCTGGCCGAGGAATTGGTAAAGCTATAGCCTTGGGCTTGGCCGATGCTGGAGCCGATGTAGTGGTTGCTGCTCGCACTGCCAGTGATATTGAGGCAACCGCGGGTGAAATTACTGCCAAAGGAAGGAAAGCTCTAGCGGTGCCTACTGATGTGCGCCAAAGTGATCAAGTAGATAACTTGGTGGACAAGGCGGTAGCTCAATTTGGAACGATCGATATTCTGGTCAACAATGCTGGTGGCTATTTCGTAGCATCCACAACGGAATTAAGCGAAGGTGGCTGGGATGCGATCATCCGTGAGAACCTGAAGAGCGTATTCTTGTGCTCCAAAGCGGCTGCGAAAGTGATGATGGGGCAAAAGAAAGGAAACATCACAAATGTGGCCTCAGTGGTTGGCTTCAGGGCTTATTCCAGCAATGCCGCCTACGGAGCTGCCAAAGCCGGGATTATCAACTTTACCAAGACGCTGGCAGTAGATTTGGCTCCGTACAATATCCGAGTTAACGCTATTGCTCCCGGTTTTATTGCAACTCCAGGGAGTCTGCAATTGCTGGAGGTGGACAAGGGACTGAAAGCAATGGTTGATCGCATCCCGCTAGGGCGTCTTGGGCAGCCTGAGGAAGTGGCCCAAGGAATCGTCTATTTGGCCTCTGACGCCTCGTCTTATGTTACCGGCCAGACTCTGCTCGTTGATGGCGGTGTGGCAAGCGGGCTTTAGCGAAAAGCGACCATGCGCTGCTATCGTATCTGGACTGCTGGCTGCCAGATGAATAAAGCGGAGTCGCGGCGGATAGCTGGATACTTGGACTCTGCTGGTTACGAAGCTGTGAATTCCTTTCGAGAAGCTGACCTGGTAGTGCTTAATACCTGTGTGGTGAGGCAAAGCGCTGAGGATAAGGTTTTGGGCACCCTGGCCTTGTTGAAGGGCCTGAAGAAGGAATGCCCAAATCTCTCCATTCTGGTGACCGGGTGTTTCGTCAATTCTCGTATCGAGGAATTAACAAAGCGATTTCCTCAGGTTGACTTTTTCTTCAGGCCAGGAGCTTATTCTGAGCTAATCGATTGGGCTCAAAGGCAAGACATTCTGAGTGCAGGACAAGCGATGAGTCTTCCTGCGCATTCCTCGCCTTGCGCTCTCGTTCCTATTATCCAAGGCTGTGATAATTTCTGCTCCTACTGTATTGTCCCATACAGGAGAGGCAGGGAGGTCAGCCGGCCACTGGAAGAGATAGTGCACGAAGTCGAGGAACTGGTGGGTGGAGAGGCGAGGGAGGTAACTTTGCTGGGGCAAAATGTTGACTCCTATGGACATGATTTGCCTGAGCAACCCGATCTGGCTGATTTGCTAGCCAAGTTGAACAGTGTGGATGGCTTAGCCAGAATTCGGTTCTTGACGAATCATCCTAAGGATGTGAATCGGAAGCTCATTGAAGCTGTGGCTTCCCTAGACAGGGTTTGTGAGCACCTGGAGCTACCTGTGCAGGCGGGCGACAATGAGATATTAAGGGCTATGAGGCGAGGATACACTGTGGAGCAATATCGCGAGCTTGTCTGTGCTATCAGGCGTCGTATCCCTCAAGCATCTTTAAGCACGGATGTAATTGTGGGCTTTCCCCGTGAAACGGAGGAGCAGTTTGAGAATACCTGCTCTCTACTGGAGGAAGTGAGGTTTGACGTTGTTCATGTGGCTGCCTACTGTCCTCGTCCCGGCACAATTGCCTGGCGAGAATACGAGGATGATATCGCCAGGGAAGTCAAAAGGGAGAGGCTTGCTAAGGTTGAAAGGCTTCAGGCCGCTATTGCCGGCGGGACAAACTCGCAGATTCGGGGGAAGACAGTTGAAGTGCTGGTGGAAGGTAGGAAGAAAGGAAAATGGTTCGGGCGCAGTAGAAGCAACAAGCTGGTTTTCTTTGAGAATGATAACGATCTCCTTGGTCAACTAGTCAGAGTTAGAATTGAGAAAACCAGCCCTTGGGCCCTACAGGGTAACATGGATTATGATAACCAGCCAAAAAGGAGGAATTCAAATGGAACAGCTTGAAGGCATGGCGCCGATGATTCTCTTCTTGCTCTTGATGGTCGCCGCGATTTATTTTCTCATGATTAAGCCGCAGCGAAAGAGACAGAAAGAGCAGCAAGAACTGCTGGAGAGAATTAGGTCTGGAGAGAAGGTGATTACCTCTAGCGGGATTTATGGACAAGTTGAAAGCGTCAGCGAGGATACTGTAGTTCTGAAGCTAGAATCCGGGGCAACAATCAGGGTGGCTAAAAGCACTGTGGTTGCCAAACAAGTGAAGTAGATTTGTGCGGAGCCACTTTGGGCAGGTAACTTGGATTTGGCAGCAGGCATACGTGAACAGGCTCAAAAAGCTGAAGAGAAGATAGCTAAGCTAAGAAAGGAGCTTAATGCTATTATCCTAGCTCACAACTATCAGCGCCCCGAGGTTCAGGATCTTGCTGACTTCACTGGTGATTCTCTGGAGCTGGCGCGAAAGTGTGTTGGAAGCAAAGCGGAGGTGATTGTGTTCTGTGGAGTTCGCTTCATGGCAGAAACAGCAGCCATTCTTAATCCCACTTCCACAGTGCTTCTGTCTCACGATGACGCTGGCTGTCCTTTGGCGGATATGATTGATGTTGAGAGCCTAAGGCAGTGGAAACGGGGATATCCTGGAGCTGCCGTCGTGGCTTATGTTAATACTACGGCGGCGATCAAGGCGGAAAGCGATATTTGCTGTACTTCAGCTAACGGGGTTGAGGTGGTGGATGCAATTCCCAACGAGGAAATTCTCTTCGTCCCTGACCAGAACTTGGGGCATTATGTTTCGACCAGAACGAGTAAGAAAGTGATTCTCTATCCCGGTCACTGTAGCGTTCACGCTAACGTAACTGCTGAAGAGGTTAGGTTGGCTAGGCAGCGCCACCCTCAAGCTAAAGTCCTGGTTCACCCGGAATGTCGAGCGGAGGTAATAGACTTAGCTGATGCTGCTCTTAGCACCTCGCAGATGCTCCGCTACGCTAAACAGAGCAACCACACAACCTTCCTTATTGGCACGGAGGAGGGGATATTGCATCCCTTGAGGAAGGAGAATCAGGAGAAGGAATTCCATCTCCTCTCTGATAAGCTAGTCTGTCCTGATATGAAGAAAACGACCCTGGAGATACTTATTGAGACCATGGAAGCAAGAAAAAACGTGGTCACTATTCCTGAGGAAACGAGGGTAAGGGCTAAGCAAGCTATTGATAGAATGCTTGAAATAGTTTGAGGGGAAGAGATGAGCTATTATGACTACATTATGATTGGCAGTGGGATTGCCGGGCTCTATATCGCTTTGCTTGCCATAGAACGAGGCAGCGTTCTTATTCTAACCAAAGGGAGTATAGATGATTGCAACACTAAGTATGCTCAAGGTGGTATCGCTGCCGCGATAGGGAAAGGCGATTCCCCCGAGTCTCACTTCAAAGATACTATGGCTGTCGGAGGCGGCTTGTGTGATGCTGAGGCAGTACGCATTCTGGTGAATGAAGCTGCCGAATGTATTACCGATCTAATTGGACTCGGTGTTCCCTTTGATACCTTGAACGGCGAAATTACGCTAACTAGAGAAGCGGCCCATAGCGTTCCACGCATTGTCCATGCAGGTGGGGATGCTACCGGTGAGCATATCGAGGTCACCTTGAGTCGGCAGGTGCGCTCCAGTCCGATTGAGGTTTTGGAGCATTGTTTGGCTAGTGAGATTTTGGTGGAGGATGACAAGGTAAAAGGCGTGAAGGCCCTTGATTGCCGAGCCGGGACAACGCAAGAGTATAGCTGCCGATTCCTTATCTTAGCTACCGGAGGCCTTGGACGGTTGTTCAAGTACACTACTAACTCCGATGTAGTTACTGGGGATGGCATCGCTTTGGCTTCTGAGGCCGGTGCCGAAATTTGTGATATGGAATTCTTCCAGTTTCATCCCACTGTTCTTCGTCTACCCGGAGTAGCACCCTTTCTCATCACTGAGGCGGTGAGGGGAGAGGGTGGCATACTGATAAATGTGGAAGGCCATCGCTTCATGCCAGATTATGTTGCTGAGGCTGAGCTGGCGCCAAGGGATATAGTAGCTCGCAGCATCGTCTATGAGATGAAGAAAACCCACAGCGATAGAGTTTTCCTGGACGTCACCCATTTGCCATCTCGGTTGGTTACCACCCACTTTCCCCGTATCTATCGGTTTTGTCGGCAGCACGGCTTGGATATCACTAAAGGGCTCATTCCAGTAGCCCCAGCGGCTCACTATCTCATGGGAGGGGTAAGTGTGAATGAGTGTGGTGAGACCAACATCTCGGGGCTGTTCGCTGCTGGCGAGACTGCTTGTACTAGGGTACACGGGGCTAACAGGCTGGCATCAAATTCGCTGCTTGAATCAGTTGTTTTTGGTAAACGGGTAGTGGAGAGAACCCAGATGATTGCACAGGCTGCTATCATGGCAAGCGCGGCAGTTCAATCTCGGAAATGTCCTCCTGAGGAGGAGCTCCAAGCAAGGTCACAGGTTAGCGAAGGACTTTACTTCCTGCCTGAGCGTGAAACAATATCTAGCGCACCGCCCCTTAATCTGCCCAATTTACAGTCTCTTATGTGGGACAAGGTGGGGATTATTCGTTCCGGTGAAAGCCTGAGCGAGGCTGCAGCCATCCTGGCTACGTGGCAACGCCTTCTACCTCAACCGATTGACCGGCCCTCCAGCGAACTGAATAACCTGATGTTGTGTGGCAGGATCATGGCTGAGGCCGCCTTGCTTCGTGAGGAAAGTCGTGGTGCGCATTTCCGTACCGATTTTCCCCAGACTTTGCCAGAGTGGCAGCGCCGCATTGTTCTTAGGGAGGACCATGGAGCCAAGTGAAGTCCAAATTGGGAAGATTATCGAGCGCGCTTTAGCTGAGGATCTTGGTTGGGGTGATGTAACTACCCAAGCTCTGATACCAGGTGACCAGCGAGGGAGTGGCTCTATCGTGGTGAAGGGGAAAGGCGTTTTGGCCGGAGTCGATATAGCTGCGAAAGTGTTTCACAGTGTGGACCCGGAATCGAAGCTGGATATTTCTCTTGGAGATGGATCTAAGGTCAAGCCCGGGGATGTAGTGGCTAAGGTGGAAGGAAGATTTGCCAGCGTTCTCAAGGCGGAGAGAGTAGCTCTGAATTTCCTGCAGCGGTTAAGCGGCATTGCCTCAGACACAAATCGCTACGTGGAAGCTGTTAAAGGATTGCCGGTACGCATCATGGATACCAGAAAGACTACGCCTGGCTTAAGGTTACTGGAGAAATATGCTGTCAGGGTTGGTGGTGGTGAGAATCACCGTATGAGTTTGGGCGATGGCATACTTATCAAGGATAATCATTTGGCTGCGCTTCATTTCTGCGGATTAAGTACGGGGGAGATCGTGGCAAAGGCTCGGCAAAATGCACGTTTGTCATTGCGAGGAGCCGAAGCTCCGAGGCGAAGCCGTGGCAGGCAGCGACGAAGCAATCTCCAGGTAAGGCAAACTCAGATTGAAGTTGAGGTCAAGACCGTGCCAGAAGCTGTGGAAGCTGCTGAGGCTGGAGCGGATATCATCATGCTTGACAACATGAGCCTTGAGGATATGCGCAAGGCAGTAGAATCTATTCAGGGTCGTACCCTGATTGAAGCCTCTGGAGGAATTACTCTGGACAAAGTCCGAGCTGTAGCTGAAACAGGCGTTGATTTCATCTCGGTTGGTGCCCTTACCCACTCAGCCAGGGCTTTAGATATTAGCCTGGAGTTAGAGATGAGCGATGAATAACGGGCAAGCTGCTTGACCCTTTTGCCTCTTTTGAATGCCGCAGCCGTTTGCAATCAATTGCAACGATGGAAAGAATCAGTCTTTTTCCAGATGTACCCTGGAGTTTAGGAAATCGACCTGACGCACCTTGCCGTGGAAAACCTTCTTTTCCCCAAAGAGTGTTTCTACCTCCACTCGGTCGCCATCAATAGTCATATATGCAATGTCCTCAAGAATTGGCTCGTCGCCTTTTGTAGCTTCATATACTCTAGCAAGACACATCTCAACGCCTCCCCGTGCTCTCTCCTAAGGCCTGTCGTGCTTTCTCCAGACAATCAGTGGCCTCAACCATCCTGGCGGCTGCCTCCTGTAGTTTCTGGGCTACCCCACCAGATGAAGAGGCAGCCTTATCAGCCCATTCGCGGAACTCTTGTTCGTGCTCCTGGTTATGCTTGATCCAGTAATCAAGCAGAATACGCAGCCTTTCTTGAATATCACTCATAGCAGCACCCCTAATTTACGATAGTTAGCTAAAGTTGCGCCCTGTTCTTACGGCACTCGCAACATATGCCCGAGATAGCTATATGTCTCAAATCAGCATCAAAATCATAATCACGACGCAAAGCGTCTCTTAGTGGATATAGTACAGATTCGTCTAAGTCTGTTATTCTGCCACAGGTCCTGCAAACGAGATGATGGTGATGTCCCTTCTCGGCGACGTGATAGCGGACACGCCCTTCGCCAAAGTCAGTTTCCGTGACCAGGTTCAATTCCTTTAGTAGCTCAAGGGTGCGATAGACGGTAGAGATGTTGCTGTAAGGATAGCGGGCATGTAGTTGCTCATAGATTTCTTCAGCGCTAATATGCCTGTCAGCGTCATGAAGGGCTTCGATAACCATCATGCGCTGGGGAGTTAAGCGGTAGCCTTTCTGTTGGAGAACTTCGTGGCAGCTCATTTCAGGACGATTATAGCAGAGTGCGAAAGTAATTGCATAAGCTTGCCAATGCAATTACTTGGGCTTGCTTTCTAACATCAAAGTGACCGGGCCATCATTATGGATCTCCACCACCATGTGCTCCTGGAAAACACCTGTCTCTACCTTAAGCCCTGTGGAACGAACTTGGTCGATGAAGAAGTGGTACAACTCCTTGGCCTTATCTGGAGGAGCTGCCTCGGTGAAGCTTGGTCGCCTTCCCTTTCGTAAATCGGCCAACAGGGTGAATTGACTCACTACCAGAATCTCTCGTTGTATTTCCAACGCTGAAAGGGCAATCTCGCTTGCTTCATCGGCAAAAACACGCAGGTTTACGATTTTGTTTGCCAGGTAGCGAGCGTCTTCCGCTGAATCGGCTCTGGCGATGCCAAGTAGAATGACCAGGCCCTGACCAATCTTGCCTATCACTGTACCGCTCACGCTTACCGAAGCAGTTGTAACCCGTTGTACCAGTGCCTTCATGTATAGCTATTAGACTACATCATATATCGTGTGGGCAATAGCCCAGACTGAAAGAATCCGCTCAAGAATATCGGGCCGCTACCTCTCTGCAACCTCGATAATCTTATTCTTGGTTCTGAGGCCGCTCAGAATCTTGACTTGGCTTTGAGGCACGCCAAAATGCTGGGCCAGTAACCTGATAACTGCCTGATTAGCTTGCCCCTCCTTGGGGGGTTGCCTGACTTTCACCGTGAAGCCACCTCCCTCTTGGCTGACCTCCTCAGTTTTTGCGTTGGGCTTTACCTTGACCTCGATTCTCATTGGCTGATTAGTTCTCCTTGGAGCCCTTGCTCATGAAATCCCGCTATGCGCACCGGCGCTATCTGGCTGCTTAATGGCTTATCACTGCGGGTAAAGACCCTGACATAGTTGTCGCTTAACCCCGAATATGTACCTTCGCCCGAGTTTGTTTCCTTCTCCCACAAGACTGACATGCTTTGCCCCACAAATTGCTCCCAAAAGCTGTGTCTGGAGTATCTGGCTAGCTGTAGCATCCGCTGAGTGCGTTCCTTCTTGGTGTGATCCGGCACCTGATGGGGCATTGTCATAGCCCGAGTGGCGGGGCGTGGTGAAAAGGGGAACACATGTATGTTGGCAAAGCTAGCCTCCTGGCAGAAACGATGGCTTTGCTCAAACTCCTCATCAGTTTCCCCTGGAAAGCCGACTATGACATCCGTGGTAACAGCCACTCCGGGCACTGCCTCTCTTATCAAGCTCACTGCTCTTTGATAATCATCCAAGGAGTAGCACCGTTTCATCCTCTGAAGGACGCTATCGCTACCACTTTGAAGGGCTAAATGGAAATGGCGACAAAGCCGTCCGTCCTGCCACAGTGTGAGAAGCTGAGGGGAAATCTCTTGTGGCTGTAGCGAGGAGAGACGCAGCCTTTCGACGTTTGTATGACAAAGGATGTGTTCTATTAGGTGCCTCAGGTTGATGCCATCATGTTTGTAGCAACCAATCTTCGTCCCCGTCAGGACCACTTCCCTATAGCCAGTGGCTACCTTTGCCTTAATCTCCTTGAGTATTTCCAAAGGATGTAAGGAATACTCGTCGGCCCGCACGCCAGGCACAATGCAATAGGTGCAGGGACTGCGGCAGCCATCCTGGATTTTTATTAAACTGCGAGTTCTGCCTACGCCGTCAGGGGAAAGAGCCTTGCGCTGACCAGACATTAGGGAAAACCCAGTAATCCCCCCTACAACCGCTAGCAAGTTCTCCTTCTGTTTGTTGCCAAGGACTAGGTCAGCAAGCTGAGTTAGCTCTTGAGGAGCCCTTTCGGCGTAGCAGCCGGTGGCAATGATTAAGGCCTTGAGATTTCTTTTCCTGACTAGCCTGAGCCAGTGGCGTGATTTGCGGTCAGCGATATGAGTAACCGTACAGGTATTGGCTACGTAGATGTGTGCCACATCGCTAGGAGCTGCAAGCTGATATCCAGCTTCAGCAAATTGGGCAGCCAGCGATTCCGTTTCTGCTTGATTGAGCTTGCACCCTAAGGTATAGAAGGCTACCTTCATGTCTCTGCCTTGACTCACAACAGGGATTATATTTGCTGGCTTTGCCATAGGTCAAATAGTGCTTTGTGCGGCTATGATGGTAGGCGTGGCGAAGATTGCAGGTTGGCAAAAACGCAGCTCTACGTAGTCTGTAAAGCGGAATAAGAATTCAGGGGGTGCCGCAGTCTGCCATTTACTTCTCAAAGACATCGAGTGAAGAGCCCCGAAGCTCTTCCTCAGGAAGGGGCTCCTTTTGTTATGCAAACCCTGCAATGGCGGTCATGTGGAGGTGTTAATCAGGTGGACAAGGAGGGTCAAGGTGAGGCGGCGATCAAAAGTCGTGCTTTTCAAGAAAGGGAGTCTTGTGGTCGGCGTGGCATCAAGTTGACATAACGCAGCCGGCTGCATTTCAGCATGTCTGGTGAGGTGACAGTAATAATAACTGCATTGGCCCCCTTGACAGAAGCTCAACGAAAGTTGTATAAGTTGACTGCATCTGTGAAACAAAGGCTTGCCAAGCTCAGGCTGCCACTGCGTGGGAGCTGAGGGAAAAGCATAGGTGTCGTGGCCCTGCAATCTGTACAGGGCATGGGTCTTACCAAAATAGCGAACCGAGGGAGGGAATAGAATGTCCGACGTATTTGATGATATAGTTTCGTACTTCAATAAGGAACATGGGGGCTCTTGCGTGGTGGATAATGAGGGCAAATCCGTTACCATGCGTGTTGCTGGAGTCAATGAAGTATATAGCACATTTTGTCAGGTTCGAGAAGCGTTCCTCAATATCTTCTTCTTAGGCATATTGAAAATACCAAAAGAGAAAACGGCACAGGCATGTGTGTTGGCAAACATGATAAATGCAGGAGCCTTCGCACCTTTTATCATCTCGCCAGAGGATGGAGATTTGATCGTGCGGATGAGCTTTGCTGTGGAGGGGTGTAAACTGAGTGACGATGCTATCAAGACCACCTTTGGATCTTTGTTCGAACAAGTTGATAAGTATTATCCAGCTTTCCAAAAGCTGGTCTGGGCAGATCTTTCCCCTGAAGAAGCCTTTGGTTCTGTGAAGGTGGATAAGAAAGACTGATGACGGGGGAGTAGCGACCGACCACAAGGGGGAGCTTGTCTGTCGGCTGTTCATTGGTTTCGGGTAGCGCAGTCCATCTTTGATGCACTGCTCGTGTCTAAGCGTTGCATCCCGCCTTTGGTAGAAGCTCAATTTGCCTAGGAAACCGCTTCCAGGGGATACTGAGAAGACCGATATTGGTTTGGACTTTGCCTATCCTGTTCATAGAGTGACCCGCATAGAACCACAAATAAGGAAACAAAAAGTAAGTGACGCCAAACAGGTCTTTTTGTCACAGCTCGCCACTGGACAAATGGAGGAGCAAGAACTGAGGCGGTTGGCACGAGCCGCTCAACACAGTGATTATGCCATCTGGACGGCCTTGAAAGAGCTTAGGACAGCAGGTGAAATTGAGGATGCCAAAGCTGGTGGGCAGGGAAATAGGAAGATATTGAAGCTGACTTCGACGGTTAGCACATCGCAAAGAGCAGTAGTTTCAAATATATGAATATTTGATTGATTTTTGTGTGCTCTCACTAGCTACTATCTTGAGGTCGTATTTGCACAACTCTAGTTTCCACATAGTCATGACGGCAAAATGTGCCAAAACAGTGCAAATAGGTGAGAACGAGCTAAGTCTCATAGCTGGATTGGCGAGCGACCCGCTAGTTAGCTATTGATAACGTCAATAGGGGTAGCTTGGGATTGGAATAGACAAATACTGTGTATAGGGCGGGGTGGTGTGGAGGCTGGGCAATTTCTTCCAAGTTGACTTTCCCCGTGGCTTAACCCGATTTTGGAGTGGTGAGCTACCAATAGGTGGAAGTCTGCTATGGTTAAAAGTGGCTGGGTGGCTGACAACCTGAACGAGGACTTGGTTGGTGGCTGCACTATACCAAGTGCGACCTTGGTCTTCATTTTGGTCACAGAAGTAGATTCACCAGAGTGGCTATTCCAGCACCAATAGTAGCGCTCAAAAGGCTCACAATTATTAGAAACCGTCGTTGGTCTCTCTCCCTCTGAAGGTCGAGATGCTGGCTAGGTGTGTAACCAGGGTCGTAATGATAATAATATCTACACCTACGAGGCTGGGTTACACCTTTGTGAAAATGAGATATTGCAACACCCCACCGGGGTGAGGTTTCCCCAGCTACAATATGCCCCTGTCCACGGAAGCAATCTAGGTATGCATCTACATGTAGGGATTCAAGCCATTGAAAAACGCCCAACCTTGCTCGAGCTGGAAGCTCCCGTATATCGCCAAACGTGTCCGCTAGCTCATGAGTTCTGCCACGAACACCGAGGAAGCCACAGTCGCAACATTTGACCTTTTTCCCCACCATGGCGCAAATCACTATACCACCCTCAAGAAGTTCAGTAGCTCTACGTGTCCAAAGTCATAGCTATTTTCACCAGCGGTCTGTTAGTCCTCTGTGTTGAGCAAATGTTGACCTAGCATAGGGTTCTTCTAGTTTAGGCTGGTCAGAGGTATAATTGACTTGTGAGGCCATTTGGAACTGGGCTAAGCGGGGGACATTTTCATGGAACAGAAGCCTAAGTCCATCAAGTTAGTTGATTTTAAGGAAGAATTACTCCCATCTGGGAGGAAGTTGTTGCATTGCATCTTTGAAAATAAATACGGTTCACGCTTTTACTATTCTTGGACAGGGCCATGGAAGGACAAAGAGGGTGCGTATGGCGTAGAGAAGTTGTTTCTTAGGAGTCTTGAAATTGAAGAGTGGAATGATTACGAGGGTGTGTGGTCCGAAGAGCTTCGGAAAGTGTCTAAGGAAGTGCCATCTTTCGAGGCTGTTCAGCCAGCAGCAGAAATTATTATGGGTGACATAACAGAAGATACCAAAGAAGACCGACTTGGCAAGCCCCGAGAGTACTGGAGGGTTCAGGTTAGCATTCTAGGGGATGAACTACATGTTCGCCACCGTAGCGAGGGTGATAAGGAGTACGTAGTAGTCGGTGAAGTAAATATGGCTTGGGATTCGCTGCAAAAGGAGCTTTCCATCGTCAAGGAAGTGAAGTTTACGTCAAAACGAACGACAGGGCATTTGAGCTGGAGTGACGAGTACGGTCAGTTAGTACCAATCGGCGTTGATTTTTGGGTTTGGGTGGAGAAAGCACCAGATAAGACTGAATACCGAGTCATTAGCAGAAAAATCGCTTCGTGCATCCGCCAGTTTATACGAAGTCGCTTGTCTGAATATGATGCGCTGAAGAAGGGTTTTGAAGAATAAGGCTGAGATAGCCCAGCCAGCGGATTTGGAGAGGCCGTGACTAGAATGAACAGTGACGAAGCTTGGGCAAGGTGTGCAGAATGTGGAACAGAATTGGAGCAGGCCGAGAAAATCTGTCCAAAGTGTCGCTCGACTAGGAAGGCATTCGACAAACGGGCTTTTCTCGTACTTGGTCTAAAGTTGCTTGAGACTAGAGTTAGGCAAAGAAGGGAAGGTTTTAAGAAGTTTATGAAAGAAATGATTAGCCGCTGGCGTCCCAGCAGAAGTCCTGACTTAAAGGATGGTGTTAATGAACAGAGAATCATTGACAAAGATAAGGGCAGATACTGCCAAATCGTTAGGGATGCAAGGACTGGAGAGATAATACACGAGGAGGACGAACCACTTAGCCAGCATAGACCGCTTGGCCGTGGCGATTAGTCACTGCTGAGCGTCCCACAGGCTTCAAGGCATCCTCAAACTCACCTGACCTCGTATATCTCCATAGAAATTCTGCGAGAGTGGAGTTAGAAACAAAGCTGTATCTCATAATTCCTTCACCCGTATGGCTAGCTTCCATCCATATAGCTCGATGTTAACATCCCTGAGTAGTAATCATGTAGCCAAAGCTGGGAGTTAACTCCATAACGGAGGCTCCATAGGGGACAAAGGCCATCAGGTTAGCACAGCCTTGTAGTGCTGCAAGCAATCCTCAAAGGTGATGCTACGGGTGTATCTCAGTACCATGCTTAGGTCTTCCCAGCCTCCAAGATGCATAATATCCAGAGTGCTTAGTCCCTTCCTATGCAGGTTGCAGGCAAATCCCCTCCGGAAGCTGTGAGCATTGCACTTAGTACCTGTCTGTAACTCTAATCCCTGGAGCATGGTTTGTATTCCTCTAGCTTTGAGATTCCAGATATTCCCATTGTGATGGTTATCACCTAGGTAGAGTTGTAACAGCTTTGATGTCCTTTCGGTGAATGGCGCTTTGCGCTGTTTGTTCCCCTTCCCGATGATTGTGATGATGTAGCTATCCCAATCAATATCTGAAGCCTGGATGTTGGCTAGCTCATTTAGCCTCATTCCGCTATCAGCAAGTAGGGATATGATAGCTTTATCCCGAATGTTATGCACAGTATCAATGAGGTATTGGACTTGCTCAGCCGTGATGCTAGGAAGTATCCTCTTAGCTGGTTTAGGCTTATCCACCCTGTCTAGCGGATTCTCTTTAAGATAGCCTTCTCTGGTAGCCCAGTTGCAGAAAGCCCTAATCGCTCTGTAATAACTAGCCTTGGCATTGCCACAATTTAGGTTAGATAGGAACGAGTTAATACCCTCTGAGGTTATCTCGTAGCTTCTCAGGAATCGTTTGAGACACATTTGATAGTATGCTAAAGTATGCTCCGATAAGCCTTGCCGTCTGGAACTAAGGAATTTTGTTAACAGATTAGCTTGGGATTGTATTTGTGAAAGTGTTAACAAATTGGTGGATTTTGTTAACTTTTCCGAGGATTGTCTATCCGGGGGAGTGTCGGAATTGGCAGACGAGCATGACTTAGGATCATGTGCCGAAAGGCGTGGGGGTTCGAGTCCCCCCTTCCCCACCAAGGGTCCCAATAGGTAGAACTCCTATTTCTTGTCTCGATTTTGGATCTTCAGGTATCGGAAGGTTATAGTGTACTGCAATATGCGTCACAGGTGGTGGCAACGGTACGACATGGAGCGGACTCTTAGCTGGTACAGGAATAGAATCAGCAAGAATTAGAAGGGCTTCCTTAACCTGTGAGGCGCGTAGCCGTATCAGTTTCACCCCCGCCGAGATTGCTTCGCTTCGCTCGCAATGACAACGAGGGGGCTCTGTGGTGGGAGGAGAATCGCATTGCGGAGAGCGTCAGCGACGCGGCAATCTCGTTGCGCCTGGCTCCCGTGTAGGGCTAAATCACCCGCGGGCTGAGCGTTTTCAATCTACATTCACCGATTAACGGGCTTGTAGCACTGTTCACAGGGGTGCATGAATCCTTAAGCCAAGTTGGCGATAAGCGTGTTGACAGCCAGACAAAAAGCGATATATGCTAAGCGACAGGACGTAAGTAGTAGGATATAAGTAATAGCACACATAATGCCTTTTCCGAGACTATCTGTACCGTTCTGCAGCTACATGCTGCGCGGGTGTGGGTGAGGCTATGGGGGATAGACTGGAAGCTGGCATACCACTGCTTGTGGGAATAGGCCGGGTACAGGGTGGTGAGATTGGTGATCAACCTCAGCTGCCACATGCAACAATGCTTCTCCCGCTGCGAACATACGCCATGGGAGACTGTTTAGAAGTGTAGTGCGAGGCTTTAGCCTCGTGCTGTGCGACTCTAAAGGGTCGCCTTATAGAGTTTGGGGGTGAGAGATTTCTTGGATAATCAAGACAAAGCTGAAATCGAGGCTGAGGCAAAACTAAACAGTCTGGTTGGTGCTGGGAGGTAATGGTAGAATGCGCCGCCTTCGTATTCTCATAGTTGACGATGAGCTGGCGATACTGAAATTGCTGCGAGCCAACCTGGAAGCTAATGGCTTCGAGACAATAGCAGCCGTGGACGGTGCTGAAGCCCTCCAGACCGTTGAAAGGGAGCTACCTGACCTGGTGATTCTGGACATAATCATGCCCAAGATGGACGGCTTCGAGGTCTGCCGCCGGCTCCGCGAGTGGTCACAAATCCCGATTATCATGCTCAGTGTCCGGGGTGACATGCAGGACAAGGTGAAATGCTTCAATCTTGGCGCCGATGACTATATCACCAAGCCATTTTCGGCAGAGGAGCTGATAGCTCGGGTCAAGTCGGTCCTTCGGCGCAGCGAGGCAGCTCGTGCCACAGCTTCCAAGCCCTTCTTTACCTGCGACGACCTCCAGATTAACTTTGCTGCAAGAGAGGTAACTGTTGCTGGCAATGACATCAGACTGACAGCAACGGAATATAGCCTCTTGCAAGAATTGGTGCTTAACGCCGGAAAGGTTCTCACGCACAATCATCTTTTGCGCAGGGTCTGGGGCCCCGAGTATGGGCAGGAAAGAGAGTATTTGCGTGTCTTCATAAGTCGCCTGCGGGCTAAGCTTGAGGCTGATCCAACAAAGCGCAGGTATATTAGCACCGTGCCCGGCGTGGGCTACAGGTTTCAAGCTACAGCCTAGGACAAAGGGTTAGTAATAGTTCAAGCTGAGAGGAAGGGCACCCTTCTTGGGGTGCCTTTTTTCATTGCCCGCCGAATATTTACGAAATATTTATAAAACTGCCCTAAATTTCTATGACTTGTTTACATGCCCTATGTAATACTGACCTCGCGACTCAGTTGTACAGCGCAGAACATTTATAACTGAATAAAGGGTTCCGAGAAAGGCAAACCCACTGAAAGGTGGGGACGCAAAGCTACGGGTCTACAGTTGAGGATGCTCAACCATGACCGCCGGGCTGCCGAAGGCCGAAAGTCTATATAAAAAGGAAGCGCCTTTCTCGAGTCATAAGGCCTTTTTCAGTTAGAGGGAGGCGAAGATGAGATGATGATAGAAGATTCCAAAAGCGGGTGCTCTTCCGGTGAAACAAGAGCGAAACAAAACTAAAAGAAAGGAGGATAAATGAAAGTACCTAAAAAGTTATTCTCAATGATTGGGGTATTTGCCATGCTGGCGGCTTTGCTGGTGCCGGCAGCGGCTTTGCTTGTGCCGGCAACGGCTTTTGCCGACGACAGTGGCTCCTCTAATGTTACCTTTACTGCGGGAAACGAAGTCCCAGGAATAAGCAATGTCACACTAAAGCAGAGCGGTAGTCCTGTCAGTACAATGAATCCGCAAGAGGCGACCGTTTATCAGGTTGAGGTGGAAGCTACTGATGCGAACACCATGGATGACATAGATAGTATAGTGTTGCACATCGAGTACGACACAAACGATACTCTGACTGAACCTTCAGGGACGATAGACCCAAATAGCTATGTCACCATAACCTGGACGAAACCCACTACTTGGACACTGGCTGGAGGCACCAACACAACGTGGTCGATAACCAATGGCACAGTGGCTAGTGATATGGACCTAACCAGTGGCACCTGGACATTCAACTTCACAGCGGGTAAGGTAGCCACAGAGATTGCGGCCGTAAACACCACTGGCTGGGATTTCTGTGCGAAGGCAACAGACGGGGGCGGAAGCTCTAACACTAGTGCCGATGCCAGCTGGCTGCTTAACCAATCAATGAACTGGTATGGCGAGCTAAACTCTCTAACCAGCTCAGCTGCCTTCCCTGAGATTGGACTAGGCGAGGCGTGGGGTGACAGCAACAACATAACGTCGCCCATCGTGGCTAAAATGATCGCCAATGGTGCCTACGATGAGAAGATCAAGACGGCCAACACCACCTGGACCGGTGGAGGCAAGGCGATCACTATGAACACAACCGGAGACCCAGGCGACAACGAATTCGCTCTCAAGAACGATGACGATTTGACCGTAGACGGCGCTGTGCAGGTGACCGCTGGTTATGACCTTTGTGGTGTTGACACCGGGTCCATAACCGAGGAGGAAGGAGTCGAGATCAGCAACAGCCTGTTTATCAAACTGGCCGCTGATAAAATCGCCCAAGTCGAGTTTGCCGGCATCATCTACTACCAGATAGTGGACGGCGAGTAAGATTTGTCTCGGTTTGACTCTTTATCAGGCCGTTGTTGGAGGGGCGCAGCGAATTGCGCCCCTCCTGGTCAACAGTATGTCGTATTACGATGTTATTGGCTGAACCGCAAGGAGGTAAGATAGGTAGTATGAGCTTACTCAGGAGAGGTGATAAACAAGTGAAACCCTGCCTATTTGTCCGTGGTCTCTTTGTGGGTCTGCTGTTACTGATAGGCCTGGGACTGGCTTTGGCAGCTCCGGTTTGGGCTGCCGGTGGCATTGGCATATCAGGCACCTTTTCCGGCCAGGTTTTTCAGATACCACAGGGTTCAGAGGTCAACGTTCCCAGCGTCTATGTGTTGGTGTTTAACCAGGGTG
>Ga0209986_10001458_pt1 | contig 22632 bp, 19 predicted proteins | sample BlataG_FD_183168 | JGI IMG/M metagenome (GOLD analysis project Ga0209986, IMG submission 183168) | Deep subsurface microbial communities from Black Sea to uncover new lineages of life (NeLLi) - Black_00105 metaG (SPAdes) (version 2) | ecosystem: Environmental > Aquatic > Marine > Oceanic >... | reverse complement strand
TTGTCGGTTTCAAAATCATTTGAGTTGTTTTGTCGCCAGGTTATTGCCCAGCGTGGATTACCGTTTGAACTGCATGTCCCGAACGAAAAGACGATGAAAGCCATCGAAAACTCCAGACAGGGAAAGGGTAAGAGATTTTCCACAGCTCAAGAGCTTTTTGATGATCTTGGAATCTAAGAGTATGAGATCTATCAGACGTGACACACAATTCAAAAAAGACGTCAAGCGGGTCAAAAAACAAGGAAAAAAGCAGGAATGGATGAAACCATGGGGTCTTCATTCTTGACAACCCCAATTTATTTTCTATCGAGCGCCGCACCCCTTCCTCATCGTCGATAAACAAGAGACTGGTCATCTTTCCCCCTCAGCATATTAACGTACCATCAAGTTTCAACGTCCAAGGTCTGCAGCTCCTGAAAATATGTGCAAACCGCATCTATCATTTCCTGCTCAGATCTCAAGCCGACAATTGCTGCTCGGAAAACGCTGCACCTTGGAAGACCTTTGACAAACCAGGCGAGACGGCTTCGCATCATTCGCACCGCCCGTGCTTCTCCAAAATGATCTACGGCATATTTAAGATAACGCAATATCACTCGAAGGCGTGCGGATAGATCCGGGACCTCGGGATGACGCCCGTTAATCAGATCAAGGGCCTGGGTAAAGATCCACGGATTTCCCACGGCGGCTCTGCCGATCATTACCGCGTCGCAAGCGGTTTGCCGCAGCATTGTTAGCACGTCCTCCGGCTTGCGGATGTCGCCACTGCCTATAACCGGAATGGAGAGACCATCTTTCATCCGGCCAATCAATGACCAATCGGCCCTGCCGCCAAACCCTTGCACGGCGGTCCTGGGATGAATGGCCACAGCATCCACCCCGGAGTCTTCGGCAATACGAGAGACTGTCATGGCCTGGTCTCCGGAAGGGTCCCAACCCGAGCGGATCTTAACTGTTAGGGGCAAGCTCACCGCCTTGCGCACTGCCTTTAAAATCGACTCAAGCCGTCTCGGTTCACGCATCAAAGCCACTCCCGCTCCCTGTCGCACTACCTTTCGGACTGAACAACCCAAATTGATGTCGACTAAGTCTGCGCCATGGACCTGGGCAATTTGGCCAGCCTCCTTCATCACGCCGGGGTCTGCCCCAAATATCTGGGCTGAAATGGGGCGCTCTGCAGGATGACTTTTGAGGAATTCAAAGGTCTTCTGCCCACCGTGAACAAGACCGTTCGAGCTGACCATTTCAGTCACAACAAGGGCACATCCTGCTTCTTTGGCCAACCGTCGAAAAGGGAGTTGGGTGATTCCGGCCATGGGAGCCAGAATGAGCTGATTGTCTAAGACTAAGCTCCCGATTTTCATGAACACTGATAAAACGCAAGGTCCGATATTTCAACTCAAAAGGATCACGTCCCTACATATTGAAGAAGCTTCCCCTTAATAATACCATATATAGTATAATCTTCTTGACATGGGAAACCGATTCGTCGTAGGGGAGAGACTGCGTAAATTATCACAGGGTGGCTTTTATGGCGCTTCAGATGCGAAAAAAATGGCTCTATGTTCTGGCAGTGTTGCTGGCAGTCCCAGCAGGTTTTTGTCTCCGTGAAATCTATTTTGCCGACCGCAGCATGTCCACCCGCTGCGCTGCGGCCTCAGTAGCAGAAGCAAGGACTTACCCTGCAAAAAAGGAACTGCCGTCTACGCGGCGAATTCTGGGGGCACAGGTCTCGGTCTTTGAGTCGAGAGATTTTCAAGAGACAGAAAAGAATTTTGTGAATCTTAAGAAAGCGGGTGTCAATACCGTCATTGTACGCGCCTTTCAAAACCATGGCGACAGGGCGCATTATTTTGCCCGGCCTCGGAAAAAAGCGGGGGTCTATTTTGAGACGTCACATGCACCGGTCGTAGATCCTGTTTTGACAAAAATCGTATCCATCGGGCACCATCACGGTATCAAGGTCTTTGCATGGATGGAGACCCGCAAGATGCCGCTTCACCTGCCTGATCCCGAAGCTTCCAGGGCTCTTGCGTATTGCTTTGAAACGCAAGCCCTTGAACCGATCGCCATGTGGAGTATCTTTGATGAGTCTGTTGAAAAAAAGCTCATAGGCATTTACAAAGACGTGGTTAGTTCGGGCGTTGATGGCATTCTGATCCAAGACGACCTGATCATGTATCAGTATGAGGATTTCAGTTCAAAGGCCGTGAGCTTGTTTGAAAGACAAACCGGCAAGGCGCTCAATCCCCGAGCCCTTTACGGCAACGTCTTCATGGATGCAGAAGGGCGTTGGTGCGTGTCTCGTTATTCGGACACGTTCTGGGTGTGGGCATGCTGGAAAAACCAGAAGTTGCTGGACCTTGCCCGGAAATTGATCCAGTCGGCAAAGGCTGTGAACCCCAAAATCGAGGTCGCCATGAATTTCATGTACGAGTCGGTCACTGACCCGAAAAATGCTCTGGCGTGGTTGTCCCAGAGTCTGGCCGAAGCGACCAGGCTACCCATCGATTATTATGCCATCATGGCATACCACAGGCAGATGAAAAAGGAGCTTCACCTGAGTGAGGAGGGCGCCTATGACAAAATCTCCAATATGACAGCAACGCTGCTCGGACTGGTGGATGACCCTTACAAGATCATGATGAAGGTGCAAATGACTGACTGGGAGACCCGCAAACAGATTCCCCCATATGAGGCAAACCAGGTCTTCAAAAGAATCAATAGCCAAGGCAAGGTCAGCCTCGCCTTTATCCCGTACTCACCACCGATCCCACTCCACGTCATTAGGAACTATTTTCGGTAATAGACTCCAGATATGCCTCCCACTCAACAGGAAGCAAGTATTTCTTCTTGTTGTTGCACTCCTTGCACGCAGGGACCACATTGCCTTTCTTGGATTTGCCGCCTCGGGCTAGAGGCACCATGTGATCCATGGTGAGCGCATGGGACGGAAAGGATTTGCCGCAGTAATAACAACGGCCACGGGCCAGTTGGCGCTTCCACCACTGGGACTGCCTTAACTCTCTGGCCTTCCGCCGCTCTACGTTGATGGCAATCTCGTCTGTGTCGATAGTAAGAGAATTCAAAGGAGAAGCATCTCCCGGCGTTTATGGCAACCGCGTTGCCCGGACTTTTTGACAAGTTGCCGCCCATTCGAAGGTTAGCGCGCCGTGTTCATGGTTTCAAGGAAAAAAGAAACTAGCTTGCAAAGGACGTGAGCGTGCTCTATAGTCGTTCAGATAATGTTATGACAGCTCCAATTGTTGAGACCAAAGAAGTCCCGTTTACCGGATTTGATCTTCCTGAAGAGATCTTAAAGGGCATTGATACGGCAGGGTTCAAGTCGTGCACGCCCATTCAGGCCCTTTCCTTGCCTCTTACCCTCAAAGGGCGGGACATAGCGGCCCAGGCCCAGACTGGTACGGGTAAGACAGCCGCGTTTCTCATCACGATCTTCCATCGCCTTTTGAGACAACCAGTGCCAAAAGGTCCTGGCCCCTACGCACTGGTCATTGCCCCCACCCGCGAACTTGCCGTTCAAATCTGTGAGGAGGCCAAAATACTGGGAAGTCATACTGGCTTTTCAGTGTTGCCGGTCTTTGGTGGCGTTGACTACGTGAAACAGGAAATGGCTCTTCGCAAAGGAGCTGATATAGTCGTGGCCACGCCGGGTCGTCTAATTGACTACATGAAACAAAAGGTCTTCAGCCCCAAGAATGTTCGTATCGTGGTCATTGATGAAGCGGACCGGCTCTTTGACATGGGCTTTATTAAAGACATCCGCTTCATTCTGAGACGACTGCCTCGTCATAACAAAAGGCAGTCCATGCTTTTTTCTGCCACCCTCTCATTTGCGGTGATGGAGTTGGCCTACGAACACATGAACAACACGGAAGAAGTCTTTGCAGATCGCGAAAAGATCACCGTGGAAGAGATCGACCAGGTCTTGTACCATGTCGGGAACAACGTAAAGCTAAATCTTTTGCTCGGCCTCCTAAAACGCGAGACATGGAACCGCATCCTGATCTTTGCCAATACGCGAACTTGTGTCGACATGCTTGCCCGCAAGCTGAAAGGCAATGGCTTTTCCGCCGTTGGCATCACCGGAACAGTTCATCAGAAAAAAAGATTGAAGATCATGCAACAGTTCAAGGCCGGCCAGATTAAGATCTTGGTGGCCACAGACGTTGCATCCCGCGGCATCCATGTTGAAGATATCGACATCGTCATCAATTACGACATCCCTCAGGACTGTGAAGACTATGTCCACCGGATCGGACGGACCGGCCGAGCCGGCAAGGCAGGCAGAGCCATTACCCTTGCGTGTGAAAAAAACGTCTACTATCTGGAGGCTGTCGAGAAATTTATTGAAGAAAAGATAGAAGTCAGATGGGCTGAGGATGATTGGTACGAACAAGACCGAGCAAAACCGTCCCGGCAAACACGCAAAAAGTCCGAGTCACGACGTCCCAGGCCATCGGACCGATCAAAGAAGAGACTAGCGCCGGCAAAAGGGAAACGGCCAATGCCAAAACGTTCAAAGGCTTAACCCGATGTTCCTGAGCCAAAGCCCCACTGCCTTATCGAACAGATCGTAATACTCAAGAGATCCTCCCAAGCCCCGTCTTCCGAAAAAGTAGTTGATCTCGAGAAAAAAGGGAGTGGCTCCTTTTTCGTCATGCGGAAAGATAAGGTCAATGCCTGCAAGATTAATCCCGGTCTTTGAACAAAAATCCCTGACAGCCTCCTTGCCTGCTTCTTGAAGGTCCGGGTCGGACTCATGATCAATGACCCCTCCGGCCTTCAGGTTTGTGAGAAATTCAGAAGCATCTTGTTGCCGGCGCCAGTAGCTGAACAACTGGTCTCCAATGATAACAACTCGCAGGCTCCGCCCCCCACACGAAATGTATTCCTGAAGCACAAAGCCCTTCTGGCCAGCCTGTTCCATGCGTCCGGCCCTTTCAAGGACCCGTTCCAAGGCCTGCTCTGTTTCGAGCAGAAACACCTCCTCGCCTTCCCCGCCCCAGTCAAACTTGAAAACGCAAGGAAAGCTCAAAGTGCTCTTCTGTCCATCACGGTCATCGTAGGAAGCCATGTCGTCAAAGGAATAGGTGAGGGGAAAAGGCGAGCCCATTTTTTTGAACAACCTGGCCTGTCCGAGTTTTCCAGGAAAATCGAAGCGAACATCATAGGTTGGAAAAACGTGGGCGCAATACTTGCGACACATCCTGTATAGGGTTTCACTGCATCCCTGGGATACGATGACAGCCTCTGCCCGGCAAATGGCGGCTCGGTCTTCATCATTTGGCAGCCGGCCAGCGCACAGGATGTTCTTGTGGGCCACAATGTTAGGATGAAAGGACAGGATCATACTAGTATCCGAGTTTTCTTATGGCCCTTTCATCCCGGGTCCAGTTCTTCTGAACCCGGACCCAGAGCTTCAAAAAGACCTTGCACCCGACCATGTGCTCGATCTCTTCTCTGGCATGCTGTCCGATCCTTTTGAGCATTGTCCCCCCTTTGCCAATGATAATCGGTTTTTGGGACTCCCGCTCAACATGTATAGTGGCCTGGATGTCTATGAGATTCCTGCCGGGGCGCTCCTTAAAGGATTCCACCGTTACGGCCACGGCATAAGGAATCTCTTCTCCTGTCAATCGAAACACCTTTTCCCTGATCATCTCCGCTGCAACAAAACGTTCCGGCGCGTCCGTAACACTGTCTTCAGGATAATATCTAGGGCCCTCCGGGAGGATTTCTACCATCTCTGAGACCAATTCATCAATCTGGGTGCGATCGAGGGCCGAGATTGGAACAATAGCCTCAAAGGGATAGGACCCACGCCACTGATCAATGAACGGAAGGAGTTTTTCCTTGTTCACCAGGTCTACCTTGTTGATGGCGAGAATGACCGGCAGGGCTCTCTTTTTCAAAGAACGAAGAATGATTTCCTCGGAGCCCCTGTCCGGGCAAGCAGCATCTGTAATGAACACCACCAAATCCACGTCGCCCAAGACCCTCAAGGCAACTTCCACGATGCGTACATTCAAAGGCCCCTTAGCTCGATGAATACCAGGCGTATCCAGAAATACAATTTGGGCCCGGGGCAGATGGGCCACTCCAAGAATGCGGTTGCGGGTGGTCTGCGGTTTTTCCGAGGTGATGGCGATCTTTTGGCCTAGAAGTTGATTTAGCAGGGTCGATTTTCCCACATTAGGCGCACCTACAATGGCAACGAATCCGGATTTAAATGGACTCTTCGTCCTCATTAGCTCCGCTTCAGCAATAATGTTAACCCCATCGTTCTCCGTATAGTTTGTTATCTTAGCACAATCCTACTGAAAAAAAACACCCAGTTGACTTTAGGAGCTTCTCGGCATAAAGGTACCTCTCATAACAAAGTCCAAAGAGAAAAGACTCAAAAAAATCCAGGTTCGGAACTTGCGTCAGTTTGCTTATCACGTCAGAATAAATTTAATGACTTTGACATTCAGGAAACTCCCCTCTCTGACAGCCCATCTTGCCTTATTCCTTCTTGTGTTGCTGCTGGAAAGCGGATGTGGGACGTTACGCGGAGCTGCAATTCGCGATGTCGCTGGCCTCTTCTCAGATTCGTCCGGATCAAGAGTATTCGTTGAGGACGATGATCCTGAACTGATTCGCGACGCCTTGCCATTTGTCCTCAAGATGTACGAAGCGCTGCTTGCCTCAGAACCTGAGGACCGCAATCTCTTGTTGGCAACCACCAATGGATTTGTGACGTATGCGAATGCATTTGTACACGCTGAGGCAGAGAGGTCAGAAGAATTCGACTTTAGGCGTGCACAGCATCTTCGACAGCGAGCGACAAAGCTATACTTGCGCGGACGAAATTATGCCTTGGCTGCTCTGGCGCTTGATTATCCTGACTTTGAGACAAAACTGCAGAAAGACCCTCAGTGGGTCCTTCAGGATTTGTCAACAAAAGACGTGCCGCTGCTCTTCTGGGCTGCCGCCGGTTGGGCAGGCGCCATTTCCGCGGATCTGAACAATATGTCTCTTGTAGCGGAACTTCCTATTGCAGAGGCTATGATGCGCCGTGCCCTGGACCTCGACGAAGATTTTGAGAGCGGGGCCATTCATGAGTTTTTCATAGCCTATGAGGGAAGCCGCTCGGAAGCTATGGGAGGAAGCGCAGAACGCGCCTGTGAGCATTTCGATCGCGCTGTCGCACTCACCAGGGGGAAGAAGGCTTCACCCTATGTTTCACTGGCGTCATCTGTGGCAGTCCGCAAACAAGATTTCAAAATGTTCAAAGATCTCTTGCGTAAAGCCCTTGCCATTGACCCGAACGCTATGCCCGAATGGAGATTTGCCAACACATTGGCGCATGAGAAAGCACAGTGGTTGCTGGATCACAGTCCACAGCTCTTTCTGGACTACGAGGAGACCGAACCATGAAAACGGCGTTTTTCTGGGCAGTTATGAACGTGCTGGCGCTGGGAGTTGCTCCGGCGTTCTCACAAGTCATCAAACTCGGCACGGTCGCCCCTGAAGGTTCGCCATGGCATGAAGCAATGTTGGAAGTAGCCCAAAAGTGGAAAGAGCTGAGCAACGGCAAGGTCACACTGAGAGTCTATGCTGGGGCTGTGGCCGGGGACGAAAAGGACATGTTACGTAAGATCCGGATCGGGCAATTGCACGCAACGGCTCTTACGAGTGGAACTCTAATCGATATTGTTCCCGACATCGAGGCCATCTCTTTTCCCATGCTTATCCGAACTGATGGAGAATTTGATTACGTAATAGAAAGGATGGGGCCGGAATTCGAAGCCCGCCTGGCCAAGAAAGGATTTAAGGTCCTTACCTGGAGTACAACGGGCTGGGTCCACTTCTTCACAAAGGAACCGGTCATAACGCCCTACGATATGAAGAGGCGTAAATTTTTCTTCTGGGGCTGGGATACGGCCTATGTGGAACTGATGAAGACATTGGGGTTCAATCCGGTCCCTCTGGCGATCACAGACTTGCTACCATCGCTGCAAACCGGCCTGGTGGACTCGTTTCCCGCACCGCCGGCCGCGGCTTTGTCTTTCCAGTGGTTTGCGCTGGCGCCCCACATGACAGACCTTCGGTGGCAGCCGCTTCCCGGAACAACAGTGATCTCAATGAGACAATGGGACAGAATCCCCGGAGATCTACGCCCGTTGCTTGAAAATGCCGCCCGCGAGGCAGGGACCAGGTTGCAAAAGCAAATTCGCAAATTAGAACAAGATGCGATTGCGGCCATGAAGAGCCATGGGCTTACTGTTCATCCAGTTTCCCCGGAGGTGGAGGAAAAATGGAGGACTCTTGTTTGGGAAAAGGGATATCCTGTCTTTGTGGGGCCGCGCTTTTCTGAAAAGATGTTCGATACTGTTCGTGGCTTACTGGATGAATACCGACAAAGCTCAAAGCTAAAAGATCAAAGATCAAAGCGGCCTTAATCTTCGTTTCGACCATGGCCACCGTTACCTTTTTATTGGTCGCGATTCCAGTCCCCACTTCACTTAAGTCTTGAACTTTGTCTTTACGTGCATCCAATGAAGCCTGATCCCGACACCACTATTCCCTCAGCGGGTATCCTAGGACACCCGGCCCGGTGGCTCGGCCGGACCGAGGACGCCATCTTGGCTGCAGCCCTGTTGCTCATGGCATTGATGCCAGTTGTCGAATTGCTGGGGCGCGCCTGGGTCAGCAAAGGGATTCCGGGCGCCACAGAATATCTCCAACACCTCACCCTGTGGGTCGGATTTCTCGGCGCCATGCTCGCTACACGCGAAGGCAAACACCTCAAGATCATCGCAGCTACACGCTCGCTTCCGCCGCAGGTGAACCGTATCGTTGATTGTCTGGTTGCCTTCACATCGGCTGCTATTTGTGCCTGCTTGTTTTGGGCCAGTCTGGAATTGGTCATAGCTGAGGCGCCCGGATTGCCTTCCTGGACGGCCAAAATCATACCTGATTTCGTCGAGCGTCGGCTCGAACCCTTTGGTCTTTTTGAAAGCGGCGGCTTGACAACTATCGGGGGGTGGATCCCAATCTGGATAGCCGAAGCCGTCATGCCCTTTGGCTTTGCGATCATGGCCATTCGTTTCATTCTCCGTGCATCAAAGCGCGCTTGGGTTAGGGTCCTGGTTGGGCTCAGTCTCCCGGCAATGATTCTGTTATCGACCCTTTCTTCCGCCTCTGCATCACAACTCGTCCTGCCGGGCATGATATTGCTGCTCATGGCAGCAGGCTTGGGAATGCCTATCTTCATCTTGCTCGGTGGCGTGGCCCTGTTGCTCTTCTGGGGTGACGGTGTAACGGTCGCCGCCATACCTGCCGAAACGTATCGCATAGTGGCATCCCCGATCTTTCCAACTATACCACTATTCACCCTGGCCGGCTTCATACTTTCCGAGGGTCGTGCCAGCGAACGCCTGGCTCGCGTCTTCAGGGCCCTGTTCGGATGGATTCCTGGTGGATTGGCGGTAGCCGCAACGCTACTGTGCGCCTTCTTTACGACATTCACAGGAGCATCGGGCGTGACCATTCTCGCCCTGGGAGGGCTCCTGTTACCCATGCTTTTGAAGAGTGGTTTCAGAGCGAATTTTTCTATCGGACTGCTGACCTCGACAGGTAGCCTGGGTTTGCTGCTACCCCCTAGCCTCGTTGTGATTCTTTATGGCGTCATCGCCCATGTACCGATTCTTGACATGTTCAAAGCCGGACTCTTACCAGGGGCTTTGTTGATTGCCCCTATTTGCCTTGCTTGCATCTGGCAAGGGTTTAAGACCGGGGCCGGGCATTCCCCATTTATTCTTCGCCAAGCCGCTGCTGCCATTTGGATCGCAAAATGGGAAATCGCCATGCCGATTTTCCTGTTGGCGCTTATCTTCGGGGGATTCTGCACTCTCGTTGAAGCCTCGGCCGTCCTGGTGGTCTATGCGTTGGTTGTGGAGGTTTTCGTTTATCGTGATCTGGGCTTTCGGCAGCTCGTAAACGTGCTCGTCAAATGTTCCGCTCTTTTGGGAGGCGTGCTCATTATTCTAGGCGTGGCCATGGGACTGACGAGCTATCTTGTTGATGCGCAGGTTCCGATGCATGCCGCCACCTGGGCCACAAGTCACCTTCACAACAGGTGGCTGTTCCTTTTGGCGTTGAACGGAGGGTTGATCATTGTCGGGTGCTTGATGGATATCTATTCGGCCCTGGTCGTCGTAGTGCCTCTGATATTGCCCATGGCCGAGTCATTCGGTATTCATCCCGCCCATCTCGGCATTATTTTTCTCGCCAATCTGCAGTTGGGTTATCTAACACCGCCGGTGGGCATGAATCTGTTTTTTGCTTCATTTCGCTTCGAAAGGCCGCTCACTGTTGTGTCCCGCGATGCCCTGCCCTTCCTCTTCATCATGGCCGCAGTCGTGCTGCTTATTACCTTCGTTCCCTGGTTAACCGTAGGTGTGCTGGAGTTGTTAAAGTAAAAAGCTCCAAAGATACTCAAAGAGACAAATAAAAAAATTATATAGAAAAATCAGCAGAATAGATGTTTTGGTCTCTTTTTTCAGGAAATACATCTAACGGTTTTTCCCTTCCGCGCCGATAAGAAACACTGGAACACGGCATATGTGAAAAAGGCAAACCTCTCGAAAGAGTGGGACGCAAAGCCTCCGGTCCGCCACAGGCGGATAGCGGGGTTGCTCAACAGGTCTAAAAGTTGAATGCTTTGGCCCATTCTTCGGCAACGAGAATGGGTTTTTTTGTTTGCGACTAGGAGGTGGACAATGATTGAAGGGATCGGTGCTACCGTAAATTTGAATCAAGAAAACCAGCACGCTGTTCAAGCCCAGGCGGAAAGCGCCCAGAAGATGACAGCGGATGTCGTCGAAGGCAAGGTAAACCCGGTGGAATCTCCTGATAATCTGTATGATGAATCCGGGTCGAATGAGGAAGCTAATTCACAAGATGTGCTCAACCCCGGTTCACGTGAAGGGCGCATTGTTGAACTCGTGGGCTAAGGCAGTCTGCCAGGTCGGGAGTCTGAGCAAGACATCAAGAGAGCTTCCCTGATGTGCGTGCATCTTTTCTACCGGACATCTCCTAAGACGCGAAGAAGAGATTTGCACCGGGGGGAATAACGGCATTTTGGGAAGCTATCATTGATGGACTCGGGGAGCTAGCGTGAGCCTTTGTCTTTCGTTATCGATATGTATCTCGTAATTGTTCAAGAAATCCATGCCCAGGATGCCATCAAATCTGCCCTTTTCGCCAAAAGGCAGATCTGTCACGGCCACAGGGAAGTTGTGTCTGCCAAGGCCACCGACTTGAATCGATTCGAGCCTGGCCAATTGCGCTTGAATATCCATGGCCATGGTTTTCAGCGTGATGGATGTGCCCCTTTCTTCATCCAACCCGAGAGCCTTTGCCAACTCCCTTGAAAGAATAGTAATGCCAGCCCCGGTATCAACGAGAACTCTGGCGCTGATTGAGTCGTTCAAAACTACAGGCACTAAAATGTGTCCGTCCACTTGCGAAAACCTCACAATGGTCATTACTTCTTCACTTGTTTCTTGGCCTGTTTCCACACTCCTTTCTTCACTTGTCTCCTCGTCTGCGATTTCGCCTGTTTCCTTTTCGACTTCGGTGGGTGTCTCTTTTTCACCCTCTTCGGCGGCGGCTTCTTCCTCTATTCTCTCAGATAGCCTTTGCACGCCAGCTATGGAGTAGTACACATAGATATCATAGGCTTCCCTGTCTGCATCAGTAGCATGTTCGAGAAAACCGGCAAATGCCTTATCAGCCAACTCGTAATTGGCCTGTCGGTAATAGATAGCCCCTAGACGATAAAGGGCAGGCACAAACTTGGCGTCCAGTTCTATTGCCTTTTGATAGCATGCTATTTCAGCTTCAGAGTCGTCATCCAGCCCTTTCCCTTTTTCAAACCACTGGCTTGCTGTAACTGACCCTTTCTCCGCATCAACTCCGGACTGCTTCTCTTGCTTGTCTTCTTGCACGGAGGACTCAAAATCCGTTCTTTCCGCCCCGAAGCGTTGATTCTCAAGGCTGTGGTCCTTTTGGGGCTGCGCTGGTGACTTGCCAGGATGTGTTTCCGTGCCAGGGCTGGTTTTCTGGCTTATGGGAGCGACATTCTTGCTGAGTCTGCCTTCACCAGGTTTATCACGATGTCCGTTCTTCGGAGAGGAGGTGACATGGTTTATGATGGCAAGGATTGCGATACCTAGCAAGACAGTCAGAATGCCTGCCTTGTAGCGCTGTTTCCTTTTTTTTCGAGCATACCTTTCAATGTTGACGCCGCAAAGGGCGCAATATATGTCGTCCGGTTGGCTAAACCCACACTTTGGACATATCATCTTGGTAGGCCTTCTACCGCATTTGAGTCAGAACACAATTAACACCCTATCAACAAGGCAGATTGTTGTCAAGGATTTCAACGGGTAACGAACTGTTCGGGTGAGTCCTAAATAACCTGGGGGATGAAGGCTTTTTTTGGAAGGCGATATCCATAAGTACGTGGCCACTCATCTATTTGCCGATCAAGACCACCACAGTACGGGGACCGATCTCATACACGTCCTGATCATCAAGACAAGATTCCTTGCCTTCCTCGAAGATGTCTCGCGGACTTTCCTGCATCGTGTCCATGACACGGAGCCACCTCCTGCCCCCGGTCAACTTCGGGAGTTCTAATCTGAGCGATTCCCAGTGGGCATTGGCCGCAATATAGATATCAGTTAGTTCCGGGTTTGCCCCGGGAGTTTTTTCTGAAATCTGCACGGCCAGTGTCCTCGATTCCCACGACCAGTCCGGCCGATCGGCCTTTACTCCGTGCCAGGTGATGGGAAAACCATCCCCTCCTTCCTGGCGGGCGAAGCTTCCGCACCTCAAAGCCGAATGGCTTTTTCGAAATTCTATCAGGAGCTTGAAGAATCGGAGCAAACCGGAGTTCTCATGCGAAAGGTTCCAGGCCAGCCAGCTTATTTCGTTGTCTTGACAGTAGGTATTGTTGTTCCCAAGCTGGGTCTTGCCCATCTCATCTCCGGCCAGGATCATTGGGACCCCCGTGGAAAGCAGCAGGATGGCGGCGAAATTTTTCACCTGGCGGCGACGAATTGAGTTCACCTCTTCCTGGAAACACTGCGCGTCGGCCATACTGCACGCGCCACTCGTGGGCCCTTCCCACCCGCAATTCCAACTCAGGTTATCATTAGCCCCATCCCTTCCATCCTCGCCATTGGCCTCATTGTGTTTGTCATTATATGAAACAAGATCGGCCAGGGTGAAGCCGTCATGGCAGGTGACAAAGTTGATGCTGTGCTGGGGCGCACGGCCGCTTCCCTGGTAAATGTCAGGGCTTCCCATCATCCGGCTGGCCAGGGCTGAGACCATTCCGGGGTCACTTTTGACGAATTTCCTGATATCGTCTCTGAACTTCCCGTTCCATTCGGCCCACCGGCCCCAGGCGGGAAAGGTTCCGACCTGATAAAGCCCTGCCGCGTCCCATGCCTCAGCAATAAGTTTGGTGTTGCCCAGCACCGGGTCGGCGGCGATCCTTTCCAGCAGCGGAGGGTTGGCGAGCACAGATCCGTCCTGGCCCCTGCCCAGGATAGAGGCCAGGTCAAACCTGAACCCGTCGACGTGCATCTCCGTTACCCAGTAACGCAGCGAATCTAGAATCATATCGCGGACTACTGGGTGATTGCAATTCAATGTGTTTCCACACCCAGAATAGTTGCAGTAGGCCCCGGAACCAGGAACGATCATGTAATAGATGCTGTTATCCAGGCCGCGGTAGGAAATGGTGGGACCCCGCTCATCGCCCTCGGCTGTATGATTGAAGACCACATCAAGGATGACCTCAATGCCGGCTTCATGCATCGCCTTTACCATGGCCTTGAACTCTTTAACCTGTCCTCCATTCTTGTTGTTTGAAGCATACGAAGCCTTAGGGGCAAAGAAGGAAATGGAATGGTAGCCCCAGAAATTCAGAAGCCGCTTGCCGGTCACGGGATTTGTCCTGTCTGTTTCGGTCTCCTCGAACTCATTTACCGGCAGCAGTTCCACCGCCGTGATCCCCAGATCTTTCAAGTAAGGGATCTTTTCGACTAGGCCCGCAAAGGTCCCAGGATGGGCCACCTCAGAGGATTGGTGGCAGGTTAGGCCACGAACGTGAAGCTCGTAAATGATGGTTTCGGAAAGAGGAATATTCAGCGGCTGATCAAATTCCCAGCCAAAGTCGTCATCCACTATCAGGCTGCGACGTGTCTTGACATCAGGATCGGATGAATCCTTGCGTTTGGGCTTACCGATCTCTCCCCAGACCTCTCCTCCTGAGAGGGCCCTTGCGTATGGGTCGATCAAGACCTTGGAGGCATCAAACCTGTGGATGTGTTGTTCATCGTTAGGCCGGCGGTCGACCCTGTAGCCATACTCGATGCCGGGGTCAAGCCCTCGAACCAAGGCGTGCCAGGTGTATCCCGTCCGGTTGTAGCGGGGATCGAGGGGAAACTCGGCGATCGGTTCATCACTGCCAGGGGTAAACAGGACCAGGCTGACCGAGGTGGCGTGCTTTGAAAATACTGCAAAGTTGATCCCGCCCCGTTTGAGGGTGGTGCCCAGGGGAAGCGGCCCGCCCCTGGAAATCTCGAAATCCTTACCAACAACCTCCAGGAACCCTTCGCCACCTCTTTTCCCTAGCCGACCCATTTTCTTAGCTTCTCTTACCAGTCAAGCCCGTCCCTCGCAACTTCCCACACCACCGGTCTGAGGTCCCATATTTCTCTGGCATACTCAGAAATTGTCCGGTCAGAAGAAAATTTGCCCATGCGAGCTACGTTCAAGATTGCCTTCTTTGCCCACACTGACGGATCGTTGTAATCCCGAGATGCTATCTCTTGTGTTTCAAGATAAGACTGAAAATCTGCAAGATGGAAATAATAGTCTCCTTGATGGAGGATATTATCATAGATCGGTTTAAAGAGGCCGGTCTCGTTGGGACAGAAGATATCCGAACCGATGCTTTCCATCACCCGCTTTATGCTAGGATTCTGATTATAGTAATCCCAAGGATTATAGGCGCCGCCATTTCTCATTTCCTGAATCTCTTCAACCGTGAGACCAAATATGTATATGTTCTCATCTCCCACTTCTTCTAAAATCTCTATGTTTGCTCCATCCAGGGTGCCTATTGTCAGGGCCCCATTCATAGCAAGCTTCATGTTGCCTGTCCCCGATGCCTCCATGCCTGCAGTGGATATCTGCTCGCTCAGATCAGCGGCAGGGATGATCGCTTCTGCAAGGGACACCCTGTAGTCAGGAACAAGCACCACTTTCATCTGTCCGTTAACTCTGGGGTCTCTGTTAATAACCTCACCCACGCTGCATATGAGCCTTATAATCAATTTTGCCATGAAATACCCTGGCGCTGCTTTGCCTGCAAATATATAGGTCTTGGGCGCCGTTAACTGCTTTTGATCTTCTATTAGACTCATATATTGATGAATAATGTACATGACATTTAAAAGCTGGCGCTTGTATTCATGAAGCCTTTTGATCTGTGTGTCAAAGAGCGTATCAGGGTTCACCTCTACCCTTGCTGTATCAAGGATTATTTTCGCCAATCTTTCCTTGTTGGCCCGCTTGATCTCAAGAAATTGTTTCTTAAATGCTTCATCATCGGCATATTCTTCCAGTTGCCTCACCCTGTATAAATCCGTAATCCAGGCATCGCCAATTGCCTCTGTAATAAGCTCAGACAGCAGGGGATTTGACTTCGATAACCAGCGGCGCTGCGTCACACCATTTGTCTTATTGTTAAATCTCTCAGGCCACAGTTGGTAAAAATCGGGAACCAGCGAGGTTTTCACGAGTTCAGAATGAAGTTCTGCCACACCATTCACTGAATGGCTGCCAACTATGGAAAGATACGCCATGCGGACCTGTTTGGGCTCACCCTCCTCAATGATCGACATTCGCGCCAGCCTATCGCCATCATCAGGCCAGCGAGCAGAGACTTGTTGTAGAAATCGACGATTTATTTCGTATATTATCTGAAGGTGCCTGGGCAGTACATGCTCGAGCAACGGGACAGGCCATTTCTCCAACGCCTCTGGAAGTAGCGTATGGTTGGTATAACCAAGGGTAGCCTTTGTGATCTCCCACGCCCTTTCCCACTCCATGTCATGCTCATCAATCAGGGTGCGCATCAGCTCAGCCACTGCAAGGGCTGGATGAGTGTCGTTTAACTGAATGGCGACTTTGTCTGCAAAGGCCTCGAGTGTGTCATGATTTGCAAGATATCTTCTGATAATGTCCCTTACGGAGCAGGCTACAAGAAAATATTCCTGAACCAGGCGAAGCTCCTTGCCGGCCTCAACAGAATCCGACGGATACAGGACTTTAGATATGGTCTCTGAAGACATTTTCTGTTGAACCGCCTTGAAGTAATCTCCTTCATTGAATATCTGCATATCAAATTCATCCGAGGACCTTGCAGAGAAAAGCCTCAGGTAATTGACGGTATTTCCGCCAAAGCCGGCAACAGGCATATCGTGAGGAATACCAATTAGTATCTTCCAGTCCATCCACATTGGATTATCGTTTCCGGACTTGTCCTGATAATGCTCTATCCTGCCGTACACTGGAACAATGCAGGCTTCAAAGCGCCTTTGTATTAGCCAGGGCGTCTCTTCACTATGCCAATGATCCGGCTTTTCTTTCTGACAACCGTTATCAATCTCCTGTTTGAAAAGACCGAACTCATAATTTATGCCATAGCCATAGCCGGGCATTCCAAGGGTTGCCATGGAATCGAGAAAGCACGCTGCCAGCCTGCCCAGTCCGCCGTTTCCAAGGGCTGCATCGATCTCGCTATCTCTCACTTCTTCTATGTCAACACCCATATCCGCCAAAGCATCTTTGGCCAGATCAAAAATCCCCAGGTTGTATAGATTATTCCCGAGCGCCCTGCCCATAAGAAATTCCAGAGACAAATAGTACAGTCTCTTAGCATCTTGTCTCTTGTACCGTTCATCTGTCTCCAACATACCGTCAATCAACCGATCCCTGACCGCAAGGGCAACTGCCTGGTAGAGGTCGCCCCTTGAAGCCTGATCCCAGGCCTTTCCGCCTGAATATCTCACATGGTGACGCACTGAATTCTGGAAATCTCGCAACCCGTTTGTGGAATTCTTGATCTTTCCCTTTCTCACTTTCACTCTCCCCTGGCAGACCTGCGACCTGGCAGTTCACCCCGGATACTAAGGCCACCGAGGTTTGCTTATTTTCTGCTTTCCGCATCCATACACCCCGCTACTTTGACAGGGCCTCAATAGCTTCACTTTCCCCTTCAAACATACTGAACACCTTATTCATTCTGGTTAACTTAAACATCCTCGCAACTCGTTCTGTCGTGCCACAAATGGCGAGCTGGCCGTCTCCTCCAAACAATTTAAGGACTGAAACCATTGCTCCCAGGCCGCTGCTATCCACGAAATCGACGTCAGACATATTCAATACGATTAATGGACTGCCATTATTAATATATCCTGTCATTTTCTCCTTAAAGTCGTTTGCAGCTTGGGCATCCAGTCTCTTGTTCAGCACTTTGACTACCAGAACATCTCCTTCTTTTTTGTCTTCAACCTGCATCTCGGTCTCCCTTGGAATGATTTCAGAGCTATATGTTTCTTGTCAGAGTAAGGCAGTTCTTACCGCTCTCCGTCTTGTATGTCATGCTATCCATAATCGCCTTGATGATAGGAAGACCCCTTCCTTGTTCTGCTATGTTGTCAAGGTCATTGGGGTCAATTTCCAGGGGTGAAACGTCCTTTTGCTCCATGCATTCCTGATCCATAGGCTTTCCAGTGTCACAAACATCAACAATGAGTCTGTCCGGATAAAGGGTAAAAACAACCTCCACCTCGTGTCCTTTCTCGTTTCCGTATGCATGTTCGATGCTGTTATTTACGGCTTCGACCACACAGAGTTCAATCTGATAGGAATCAGTATCCGAAAGAGGAATCGAAGAGCATAATGTGTTTATTGCAGTGCCGATAAGAGACACATCTTCCAGGTTGCTGTGTATAACGAGCTTGATCCTTTTGGATCCTTCTTTTCTATCTTCTATCTGCATTTTCTTCTCAGACGATTTCCATAGCAAGAAGAGTCATGTCGTCTGCGAACTCATTGTCTCCCTTCCACAGCCTCAGACTCTCCTCAATGCTTTCCATCAATTGTCGCAAGGCAAGGTCCCGCCCCTTTTCTAATATCCCCATCAGGCGTTCCACTGAGAACTCCCCCCCCTCATTATTGGCACACTCAGTAATTCCGTCAGAATAAAGAATAAACCGGTCTCCTCTGTCCAAATGAATTTCCTCTTCATCGTAGCCAAGATCAGGCAGCATGCCAACCGGATATCCACCTGTTCCTATGAGACTGGCAGTTGTCCCCTTTTTCAAAAATATCGGAGGAGGATGACCGGCCTGGGTCACCAGTGTTTCACCGTTTCTCGTATCAATGATCCCGTAGAGCATCGTGAAGTATTGCATAGTATCGTCGTCAGCTTGAAAACGTTCGTTCAGGGATCGAACTGCCATGGCAGGCGTTATTATCTTGTAATAGGGAGGTTCAGGCACTGGCATATACTGTTTTAATAGACATTCCTGATGATTTGTCGGGGAAAGGACTTTGCTCAGAGTAACAGACAGCATGGCAGCCGGTATCCCATGGCCTGCCACATCAAGCAGATAGAAACCGACATGATTTTCGTCCAGCCTGAAGTAATTGAAAATGTCACCAGCGACAAAAGTGGACGGCAGGAATATCCAGTCAAATTGGACCCCGCAAATGATTGAAGGTGACTGTGGTAGAAGACTCGATTGGATCTTTGCCCCAGCCTCAAGGTCCTTTTTGGTCACTGAATAGGCTTCACTCAGTTTTCTGTTGGACTCACTTAGCTTTTTATTGCGTTCTTCCAGATCTTTTTGGAGCTTCAAAATCCTTTCCCCGGCCCTGATGCGGGCGCTGAGTTCACGCTTGTCAAAGGATTTGACTACAAAGTCATCAACTCCAGCCTCCATTGCCTGAAGGACTTCACTGCTTCCCCCCTTTGCTGTGAGCACTATGATGTAGACATAGCCAGCCAGGTTGCCTGAGCGGATGCGCCTGCACAGCTCCAGCCCATCCATACCCGGCATCATCCAGTCCGTGATAACGAAACTAACCGGTTCTTCTTGCAAGATATTCCACGCCTGTGTCCCATCAGAGGCAGTCATCACGTCATAACCGAAGTTCTGAAGAATTCGCGATACTAAACGCAGCGCAATTCTATCATCATCCACAACCAAAATTCGCATGGCTTGTTTGGTTCTCTCGCGATTCTCAGCGTCTATCTCAACATAGTCTTCTTGAATAAAAACCTGGTCCACCCTTACTCCCTACACATCAGAGCTTTCTTTGTTCCGGCTTGGCCTGGTTGGAGGCATGTTCTCTTCCCGCAAAAACCGTGCCATGGCATTGATAATTCAACCATGTTTTGCTTGCCTTTTTCGCATCATCTCTATTAGACTTCATTAAGAACCAACGCTTTTTTGGAGGTATGATATGGCCCTGCACGAACTGGCCGGAAAACCGGCGCCACGAACCCTTCTTGTCAACATTTCAAGACTCGTCAGTTCCTATTACACCCATAAACCGGACGTTTCGGATCTGGCCCAGAAGGTCGCCTTTGGCACATCCGGGCACAGGGGTTCCTCGTTTGAGAAAAGTTTTAACGAGGACCATGTCCTGGCCATTTGCCAGGCTATTTGCCAATACAGACAATCTAAAAATATCACCGGGCCCCTTTTCATGGGCATGGACACTCACGCCCTTTCCGAACCGGCCCTGGCAACTGCCTTAGAGGTGTTCGCCGCCAACAGCATGACGGTCATGATTCAGAAGGGACTCGGTTACACGCCCACACCGGTCATCTCCCACGCCATCCTGACCCACAATCGAGACAAAACGAATGGACTTGCCGACGGCGTGGTCATCACGCCATCTCACAACCCGCCTGACAACGGCGGCTTCAAATACAACCCCCCGCATGGCGGCCCGGCTGATACGGCAACCACCAGGGTCATCGAAGACAGGGCCAATGAGATCTTGCGCGAAGGCAACAGGGATGTCCGTCGCACACCCTTTGAAAAGGCAATTTCCGCTGATACGACCCACGAGCACGACTACATTGGCCCCTACACAAAGGACCTGGCAAGCGTTATCGACATGGAGGCCATAGCCAAAGGGGCACTGAAAATAGGAGTGGACCCATTGGGAGGGGCGGCCGTGGACTTCTGGGACCCCATTGCCGAACGGTTCGGACTTGATATCGAGGTGGTAAACCGGGCCGTCGACCCGACCTTCGGCTTCATGACCGTGGACAAGGACGGCAAGATCCGCATGGACTGTTCGTCTCGCTATGCCATGGCAAGCCTGATCGGGCTTAAGGACCAGTTTGATATTGCCTTTGGCAACGACCCGGACACTGACCGCCACGGCATTGTCGCCAAGGGTTCCGGGCTCCTTAACCCCAACCACTATCTTTCTGTTGCCGTCTGGTATCTCTTTCAAAACCGGCCGAACTGGAGACCTGATGCTGCTGTTGGCAAAACCCTGGTCTCAAGCTCCATGATTGACAGGGTGGCAGCGCACCTGAAACGCAAGCTCTCCGAAGTTCCCGTGGGGTTCAAGTGGTTTGTTGACGGACTCCTCGACGGCTCGTACGGGTTCGGCGGCGAAGAAAGCGCAGGAGCGTCTTTCTTGCGAAAAAACGGCACGGTCTGGACCACGGACAAGGACGGCATCATCATGGACCTTTTGGCCGCTGAGATCACAGCCGTTACTAACCGCTCCCCGGACGAACTGTATAAAGACCTGGAAGACAGGTTCGGAAAGCCCATTTATGAGCGGATTGACGCGCCGGCAAGGCCAGAGCAAAAAGAAGCCCTGAAGAAGCTTTCGCCCGATATGGTACCTGCAAAAGAGCTGGCCGGAGAAAAGATCATCGCCAAACTCACCCGCGCCCCGGGCAATGACGCCCCCATAGGAGGCCTCAAGGTCGTAACCGAAAACGGTTGGTTTGCAGCAAGGCCGTCGGGAACCGAAGATATCTACAAGGTGTATGCCGAGAGCTTCAAGGGAGAGGAACATCTGAAGATAATCCAAGAAGAGGCGCAAACAATCGTGAAAGAGGCCTTCAAAGCAGCGGGAGTCTGAAGCGGTCAAGAAATAATGGTGATTTCGTCGGAACCCGGCGTAAGCTTTTCGCCGCCCTGCTCTGTAACCAGAAAGGTATTCTCCACACCTACCAACCCGATGTCTTTGAGGCCCTTTTTAGGTTCCACAGCAATTACCATGTTCTTTTTGAGGGGAGCCTGTATCTTGCCTGCAATAGCCGGAAATTCATCAATAACCAGACCAATGCCATGGCCAAGAAATGGGACCTGGTTGCTCCCAAATCCCATGAAGTTATCCTCAAAATCCCGCCGGGCTACTTCAGTGCGATACACATCTTCAAATATTTCAGACGGTACAGCGCCCGGTTTCAATCTGCGTCTGACCTCCTCTTGAATATGCAGGCATGTCTTGTGCGCATCCACAGCAGCCTGTGGAAGACGGCCAAGCGCAAAGATCCTGGTCTTATCCGTAAAATACCCCTCAAAGGAAAACCCGGTATCAATAAAAATGCTCTCCGCCTTTTTAAGCCTTCTTGTCCCACCAAGGAACGGAAATGCAGGCGAGAGTCCTACCAGGCCGCCCGGACCGACTGAAGCCGTAGGATAATTGCCGGACTCCCCGAAACTGATTACCCCGGCAAAGAACTCGCTGTTAAAAGCGGCAAGCCTCCCAATCCCTGTATAGCCGAGCTTGAGCATCTCAGCGTGGATAGCTGATCCAAGTTCCCATTCCGTGATCCCCTCTTGAATCATGTCCGGTATCTCGTCGTAGATAGCCTTATGCCTCTTTCCGGCCTCTCGAATCAGGCCCACTTCGTAATCCGATTTGATAGAACGAATCATGGCCAGCATCAAACTGATATCTTCAAACACACTCCCATGAAAGGCCCTTGAGAGCTTTTTGAACATGGAAACCGGAACAGTGGCCTCATCCAGCCCAAGCCGGGCCACATGGTGACCGTGCGCCTTCAGCCCTTCCGGGATCTGTGCAAAGCCCTTGAGACGAACCAGAGTCGTGAGAGGTGTTTCTTTTTCTGCGCGCTCAAAGCTCCGTCGTATGAAAAAGATCGCCTCTCCCTCAGCCGGAACAAAGAGGACACCTTTTTGTAACGTGCCAGTATAATAGAACATATTTATGCCATCAACGATGACGGCACCGTTCAAGGAAGCCCCCTCCAGTCCTTTCTGAAGCCTTGAAATCCGGCCAAAAATCTCTTCGGGAGGTACAAGATTGTAGCTGCACGTTACAACGCTTTTAGAAAGTTGCCTGCTGTCCCCATAACGTTGTCAGTTGTAGCAATTGGGGAAGGTTAAAAGTTCTTTCATAGACCACACATGGTTTGTCACTCCAGCAGCCATGGCCGGTGTTCTCTGGGTCCAATGGGCTTTGTCG
>Ga0209986_10001457_pt1 | contig 22634 bp, 27 predicted proteins | sample BlataG_FD_183168 | JGI IMG/M metagenome (GOLD analysis project Ga0209986, IMG submission 183168) | Deep subsurface microbial communities from Black Sea to uncover new lineages of life (NeLLi) - Black_00105 metaG (SPAdes) (version 2) | ecosystem: Environmental > Aquatic > Marine > Oceanic >... | reverse complement strand
TTTTAGTAGATGAATTATGTCAGATTGATGGTTATGAGAATATTATCGATCAAATTTCAGAGCGAATTATCACGGTTATTGCAAGGCAGGAAAATGACTAAGGAATGACTAAGGAATGACTAAGGGAAGAGTTAAGTAAATACGTTAAGTAAATACTAGGAGAAATGAAAAATGGGCGTCTATACTGATATTTTAGCAAATGCTCAGACAATTGATACGGGTAATGCAACTACAGGTCGTAGTCCTGTAGCCGTTCATCGTGTAATTACGAAGAATCTAAAGGAATTAAAAGCTTTACAAGGTGATCCTGATTATCCATCTGGTTACGCGGCTGCGGATGAAGTTCAATCGATTGCGGCATATAACTGTACAGTAACAAGTGGTAAGTTTACACTCACGTTTACTTTACGAGATGGGACTACATTTACAACAGCGAACATTGAATATGATGCAAATGCAGCTACCGTTGAAGCAGCAATCGATGCAGCTGCAAATGCGGCAAACATAACAGATTGGACAGCTAGTGATATTTCTGTTGCATTAACCAGCGATCTCAATGCCGGTGCCGCTGTTTTAACATATGATGGTAGTTCTGTTAATATAGCAAATCACGGTGCTGCAGTAATTAATGATGTTAATCTTGCCGGTGGCTCAGTTGGTGCTGTATCTACAACAAATGAAGGTGTTGCCCCTGTTGATGAAGTACAACAAATTGAGCCTTATGCAGGTACAGTTAATGGTGGCAACTATACACTTACGATTAATGTAGAAGGTGAAGATGCGTTTGATACAGCAAATATTCTATGGAGTTCAGATGCAGCTACTATTGAAGGTATTGTTAATACAGCCGCAACCGGAAATATTACTGACTGGGTAAATGGTGACATTGTTATTACTGGTGGTGATCTTGCTAATGCTGCCATTGTTTTAACGTATAATGGTGCTTCTGTTAATGAAGCTAATCATACACAAGTTGTACTCAATGATATTGATTTAGAAGGTGAGCCAACAGTTGGTGCTGTATCTACAACAAATCAAGGTGCCGCTGGTACTAATGAAGTTCAAGAAATTGCAGTATTTGATGGCTCAGTTGATGGTGGTAATTACACACTTACAATTAATGTAAATGATGAAGCTGCTACAACAGCTAATATTCTATGGAGTTCGACTGCTGCCACTGTTGAAGGTTTGATTGATACAGCCGCGACTGGTAATGTAACTGGCTGGACGAATGGTGACATTTCTGTTTCTGGTGGTGATCTTGCTAATGCTGCTCTTGTTTTAACATATGACGGTAATTCTGTGCATATGGCCGATCAAGGTGAAGTTACAACTGCTAATATTGATTTGGCAAACGGGACACTTGGTGCTATATCTACAACTACGCCAGGTGTTAACGCCACAGATGAAGTTCAATCAGTTGCAACATTTAATGGTACGGCTAATGGTGGTAATTATACACTTACAATTAATGTAACTACTAATACCGCAGTTCTAACAGATAACATTGCTTATAATGCAGATGCGGCTGCTATCGAAGGTGCCATTAATACAGCTGCGACCGGAAATATTACTGGCTGGGTAAATGGTGATATTTCTGTTACCGGTGGTGATCTTACTAATGCTGCTGTTGTCTTAACTTTTGATGGTTTCTCTGTAGATGGAACTAATCAGGGTGATACTGTAATTACTAATGTTGATTTAACCGGTCCTGGAACAGCCGGTTCCATATCTACAACAAATGAAGGTGTTACTCCAGTAGATGAAGTGCAATCAATTGCAATTTACCCCGTTGCAGTGACAAGCGGTAACTTTACACTTACAATTAATGTAAATGGTGAAGCTGCATTTAATACAGCAAATATTGAATACAGTTCAAGTAATGCCGCTATTCAAACAATAGTTGATACGGCTGCAAATGGTAACATAACTGCTTATTCACCAGGTGACATTACAGTTTCTGGTGGCCCGTTAACTACGAATGCTCTTGTCTTAACTTTTGATGGTGATTCTGTTGATGAACTTAATCATACTACTACCATAATCAATGATGTTGATCTTGGCGGCGGGACAGTTGGTGCTATAACTATAACAACTAATGGGCAAACTAATCGACTTGGTTGGGCTGTTTTGAATATTGCCGGCGTTATTAGTGGGACACCACCACTGCAAGGTGTGACACCCGCAACAATCACTATTGCTGGAACACATGCATCGCATGTTCGTATGCCACAAAACGTAACTCTTCGAGCATTAGCCAAGGAAGCAGCAATTCAGGATAAAAATGCTGAGGTTGAAGTTAAATTGCTGAAAGCGATGGGCTTACGGTAAGGATAAGTTTTTAATTCTCTAATAATCAGGAATACGAAAATTTATGGAAACACATAAAAAGTGTCCTGATGGAAGGAAGTAAATCATGACAAAGCGCTTTTGGCAAAGTAAAATGGTATGGGTAAACGTTTTAACATTCGCAGCTGGTATTCTCGGTTATTCTATAGGGCATGATCTTATTGCCAGTAATACAGAATGGGTAGCAATATTAGTTGCCATTCAAGGTGGTGTAAACGTTATTCTAAGATTCATTACTCAGAAGTCAATCGAAATTTAAGGTTGAATTATGATAAATTTTCCAGAGAAAATATGGGACGGGCGATCTGCTGCCCGTTCCAATTTAACTGATATTTGTGCTCCTGGATATGAGGACTGGTGTACTATTACCAGAGAGTTGCAAGCTACGCAGCGTTATTTACTTGACTTAACTGATACTCTTGAAACAATGCCAAATTTGAAACAGTTAATAGAAGACGGTAGAAGTAATATAGCGGCTTATCTTAGAAAAGTTAAAGATATGACCCTACCCGCTGATCTTAAAAGAGATGTTAAAGCAGTAGAGAAACGTATTGATAAATTGGATGGTATAGACGAAAGATTAGATACATTAATACGTCTTGTTCAGGCTTTACAACAACAACTTTTCGCCCATACAGCTGATTACCAAAAATTTAAAGATAATGTTAAGAAATATGAACAGGGAATGGAAAATAAAACACGACTGCGTATGGGGCAATATGAAAAAGCTACAAGTAAACGTGTTCAAGAGTTAACACAACGTGTTAATGATATCAGTGAATTATTATCCTTTCAACCAGTAAACTAGCACAATAAGCTAATGACTAAGTTTAACAAAACACCTATCTTTCCTAACGGACTTTGGGATGGTACAACAGAAAGTTACCCTGATCGTAATATAGATAGTATAGGTGATCCAACATTAAATAGTCGTAAGATTAGTGAAATTGTTGCTTTAGAAGCAATTTTACATTCTTATTTAGCTCTTTTAAATTTACTAAAAGAGGTAGGCAGTGCAAATAGTATCCTTGGTGTTAATGATGCCGGCATTGCTTTAGAATATAAGAATTTAGTTGAAGGTGCTGGTGTTACTATTAGTCATAGTGCAGAAGCTATTACAATATCAGCAAGTGTTGACAGTTATCACACTGCGGAAGCGGATGTACAAGTTAAAATTGGTAATCCGATTTATCTTAAAGCAAATGGTCATGTTAATCCGGCTCAAGCTAATAGTGCCAATACTACTCAAGTAGCTGGATTTTCTATCACTAATACTGAGGCAACATTTGCATGTAAATATATCACTGAAGGTCGAGTAGTACGTACAGATTGGACAAATATAATAGGTACAACATTACTCACCCCTGGTGCTACTTATTTTCTCGATGCAGCAACAGTGGGGCAAATTACAACAACAGCCCCTACAACTGGTAGTCAATATGTAGTTCGAGTTGGTCGAGCAATTAACACAATAACGCTTGACATTGAAATTGAATTACCTATTCGATTATAAGGAGATTTTTTATGGCTTTACGCAAACCTCTTGTAATAAATGCCGGTTCAATTGAACAAATTCAATCAGGTGATACTTTAGATGCAGTTGTAACTGAAATAGATGTTGTTAGTATGACTAACAATAATGTTAGCCCAATTGTTATTGGGGCTCCGGTATATTGTGAATCGGCTAGTAAGATCGATCTTGCAAAAGCAGATGCTACAGGTACTAAGGATGTATTTGGTTTAGTAAAAGATGTTTCTATTGCTGCTTCAGCTAGTGGAAATATACAAACAGATGGTATCCTTGTCGCAACAACTGCACAATGGGATGCAGTAGCAGGTACAACTGGCGGCTTAGCAGCTGGTACTATATATTATCTCAGCGCGACAACTGTTGGTGAAGTAACAGCTACAGCACCTATAACTGGTGGGCAATTTGTAGTTAGAGTTGGATTAGCTCTTAGTGCAACTGAATTAGAAATATCAATCTCACAACCTATAAAATTGTAAATACTATGGCTGCGCGAAAACCACTTGTAGTAAAAGATGGAACTATTGAGCAACTTCAAGCTGCTGATACATTGGATGCTACACATAACATCGCAAGCCACAATGATACTACTGCAACTGGGGCTGAGCTTGAAACACTTACAGATAATTCCATTGCAGACACACTACACAGACACAGCGAGTTAGTAGCGAGTGATGGTACTCCTGACCCTGCATTGGCGGTAGATGCAGATGGCAACATTACCATAGGTGGAACGCTTGGGGTTACTGGGGACATTTCAGGAACACTTAATGGCTTACATTATATTCGTAGTTTATTCAATGGTTACATAGTAAGCACTTGTTTTGATTCCTATGATAGTTGTAATTCTTTTACATCTGGAAGTGGTAGTCTTGTAGATAATTTTGGAATGAGTTCTGTCAAAACTGGTACAACTAATAATTCTGCAGCACGTAGAAATATCAGTAATGTGGGGTGGCATTTCACAAAAGGAGTTGCCTTAGCTAAAGTAGCTGGTTATCCTACTGGTAATACTACTGCTTTCATAGGAATGTCGCAAATATTAATAACCAATTTGCAAACTAGTACATATACCGCTAAACACGCTGCTTTCATTTACAATGATGGTACATGGTATGCTTCAGTTGCAGATGGTACAAATCAAACAACTGTAGATATAACCACTTCAATAGTAAGTGGTACATGGGAAATTGACGGGCGAACAAGTGGACATGTTAAATTTATAATAGGTGGAGCAGAAATAGCTGATATTTCAACTAACTTACCATCGGAAGCCACTGGATACGGATATTATCATTGGTATTTGAATAATAAGCTTACCAGTACTTCTTATACGATATACATAGCTTCAGTAGCATATATCCAATAGATTATGATAAAGGTAAATCATGGCTGAGAAACGAAAAAAGAAAGCGAAGAAATGGATCGCTGGAGCCGATATTAAAAAAGGTGCATTAACTCAAATGGCTAAAACTGCGGGATTCACTTCTTGGCGTTCTTTTTGTGCTCAACCTAAAAGTAAATTATCACCTCTGGCTCGTCGTCGTTGTGCACTAGCTCAAACTTTGACACGTCTTAGCCGGTAACAAAATTCTAATTTTATAAGGGGATTTAATATGGTATTAAACAAACGTAAGAAAAGACAATTAGCTATTCGTGTTGCTAGAAAAGCTGCACTAACTTATCTTGATTGTCGAACGGGTAAGTTTTTACGAAAACTTAAACGCGGTGATGCAGATGCTCAAATGGCATTTTATTCTGCTGCTCAAGATGTGGGAAAAGCAGAGGGCCTGGATATTGATATTGAGTTTCTAAAGGAACTTTTTGAACTTATTCTTACTTTCATTGAAGCATTAATGGAAATTTTCAATTGGTAAAAGCATCAAATTATTATCCTATTATTGTTCGTAAGAAAGAATATGCAGGCTGTACTCGTAGAAAGAAACGAGTTAGAAAAATCAGGCGGCAAGGTTCCCCTACACCTCACCCCCTGCAAGTAGAAAAATTAACAGATCAACAAATTTTTCAACATTGTAAATGTGGTAACAAAATAAAGTACGCAGGGGCTTTAATTTGTGAGACGTGTTGGGTAAATATGCAGGTTCGCTGGCATGGTAGATCACAACGAGCTAGAATCTACTGAGTGGTATGTTATTGTGAGACCAGATAATAATTATCCACTTACTATTTATACAGATAAGAATCAAGCAATGTTTGTTGCTGAAGCGAATAATTCTAAAATAGTAGCAGTTCAACCTGTGAAATCTTCGAGGGGTAAAATATGAATATTAAGAAAAATCTTCAAGCCGCTGCGTTGATGCTTGCAGTTACATTTGGAACCAGTGTATTAGTTGGTTCATATATGCAATATGAATCCATCACATCTTCCCCAGTTACGAATATGGGTACAAATATATATGCTAATCTTACTGCATCACACGCGCCTGATAATGTTGAACCTGGTACAGTAGCAGATATTGTTATCAATGCTCAAGAATCAGCAGAAGTGGGGGAACTTGTTCGATTTGATGTATCTGAGAGTACAGCTGACTCATTTAAGTGGGTGCTTGTACCTAATTCAATTGATTTTGAAGTTTATGATGAGGGTCAACGAGCGGTGTTTAGTGCTAGGCATCCTGGCGAATATATGTTTATTGTTGGTTGTGCTTATCAAGGTACAATAGATATTGTAACCCATATTGTAACGATTGAAGGTGGTGATCCCGGTCCTCCCAATCCCCCCGACCCTCCCCATCCCCCCAATCCTAATATTCCTGATGTACGGAAGCCGGACAGTTCTGTACTTTTTGAATGGGTAGCATATTGGTGTTCTCAAGCACAACGCTCTAAATATGAAACTTTGTATGTTGCTGGTAGTTTTGAAGGTGTAGCTGCTCAGATTTCAGCAGGGGTTTTAACTGATACTGAGTCAATTATTGAGGCGACAGTTAATGCAAATCGACAAGCATTAGGTGATTCAATAACAGATTGGCTCCCCGTTCTTCGTGAAATTCAAACAGAGTTAAAGTCCCGTGCGGAGGCTGGGATTCTCGTTACACCAGAACAACATGCTGTAGCATGGCGAGAAATTGCTAAGGGAATGCGAAGTTACGCTGCTCTTTTTGATGCGGTAACTCCATCCAATGCTGTAAAGTAATTTTTAGAGGGCATTATGGACAGGCGAGAATTATTAAGATACTTGTTAGGAATAACAGGCGGATTTGTTTTAGGCTTAAAACCTAAATTTGTCAGCGGGGCCCCAGCGAAATTATATGAAAATACTACCCGCCCGTTATTTTGTGGCTGGGTTGATGACATAGAGGCTAGAAAGGCTTTTGTTCAAGAGAACAAGTATGCTTATTTAAGCCAATTAAATAAACAAATTGAGGGAACAGGGAAGGGGCAGGTAGTTCTTTTATGGAAATACTATGAACGAATTACTGGAAGTCCACTTGTTTCACATTATCAGGAAATTGGTGATTGTAAAATAGCCGGGACTAAGATAACAATGGCAGATGGTAGTCGGAAGAAAATTGAACATATTCAAGTTGGAGAAATGGTATTAAGTCATTTAGGTCAATCACAAAAAGTTACCCGAACCATTCGGAAGCCTTATAATAAACATATGATTCGTTTTCAAGCTGCGGATATTCTTGAAGATATTGTTTGTACGCCAGATCACTTAATTTTGGTTAATGAAGGTCAATGGAAACCAGCAGGCACTTTGAATCTTAGTGATAAAGTCTTTATTCAAAGATATCGAGGTCCAGAACTTACTAAAATATGGGATTTATTAGATATTTGTCCTGATGCAGAAGTTAAAGATGATAAATTACGAGCAAAACATTCTTCAAAATGGGTAAATCGTTTTATTCATCTTGATGCTAAATTAGCTTATATAATTGGTGCTTATTTGGCAAAGGGGGGTTGTAGTCGAGCAAAGGGTACTGAATGGAATTCTGGCCAGTGGTGTAGGGTCGATTTTAATTTGGGGTCAAAAGAAAATGATTTTGCTAACAAAATTGCAACTTTCATAGATCAAATTTTTAGTATTAAGTGTAGTATTTATTCAGTACCAAGTAAACCAACTGTACAATATGTGAGATGTCAAAATAAAGCGGTTGCTATGTTTTTTAAGTATCTTATGCCTGGTAATGTTTATACTAAAAAGATACCAACTGAAATATTAACAGCATCAAGAGATGTACAACTTGAATGTTTATTAGGTTGGCTTGAAGGTGATGGTAGTTGCCCAGGGAGAAAACAACGTAAGTATGATTCTCGACGAGGACCAAATTGCTCAGGTGTAAGTGTGTCAAAGAGTATGATTACAGATATGTTACGTCTTGCAAATTATTGTGGCTTTAACCCTAAAACTAACAAAATAAAAGTTAAAGAGGGTAAGGCTCAGGCTTATATAATTTGTTTCAATGTTGCGGATACTGTTAAATTATATCCTGAGATATCTAATAAAATTTACCCGGAACAGAAAAGAAATCTTTTAGGATTACAGTGTAAATTACAATCAATTTCTACTATTTCTAAAGTTGCGACTCATGTATATTGTCTCGATGTAGAAAATGATCACTCATTTATTGCAAATAGTTACTCAGTCCATAATTGTGTTGCACATTCATTTGGTCTTGGTACTGATGTATTAACAGCGGTTCAAATTTTGATGCATTTAAAACCAGAACGATGGGTTACAAAATGTGCTACTGAACTTATTTATGCTGGGTCACGAATTGAAGTTGGAGGGGGTAGAATTCGTGGCGATGGTTCAATGGGTGTGTGGGCAGCTGAGTTTATAAAAGATTGGGGTATTTTACTTAGATTACCTTATCTAGATGGGGCATATGATTTTACAGAATACAGTGGTGCTAAAGCCCGTCAATTAGGGCGTCGTGGACAAGGTGTACCTGATGAATTAGAACCATTATGTAAATTACACCCCGTTAAAACTTGTTCTATTGTTCGATCATGGGAAGAATGTCGCGATGCTGTAGCGAATGGTTACCCTGTTGCAATATCCAGTAGTGTTGGTTTTAATAGCACTAGAGATAGGGATGGTTTTTTACGTCGATCACGTCGTCCTTGGTATCACTCAATGATTATTTTAGGCATTGATGATGCATATCGAAGACCTGGTGCCCTTGTTCAGAATAGCTGGGGTTGTGTCGATGAACAAACAGAAATTCTTACAGAATATGGTTGGAAGCTTTTTAAAAATTTGAAAAAGATTGAGAAAGTAGCTACTTTAAATCGGAAAACACACGAACTTGAATATCAATTTCCTACTTGCTACCATCGATATTCTTATGATGGATATCTATGGCATCATAAATCAAGGGATATTGATTTAGCTGTAACACCAAATCATAATCTTTATATTGCGAAAAATTCTATACCAACTAAATGGTTTTTACAACAAACTGATGAATGTATTCAAACTATTAAAATGAAAAAAGATGCATGTAATTTACAACAAGATCAAAGAATTTTTAAAATAGGTGATTTTGAAATTTCTATGGATTTATGGTTAGAATTTCTTGGGTACTATATATCAGAAGGATATACTACTGAAACTCAATCATATTTTCAAGGTGTTAAAAATGGAATAAACAGGGAGGTTGGAATTTGTCAAGTAAATGAAGAAGGACGTAATCATATTCGGACTTGTTTAGCAAAAATGCCATTCAAATTTCATGAAGATAGAAATAATTTTCGTAATCATTCAAAAGAATTATTACAAGAATTAAAATCTTTTGGTAAGGCACATGAAAAATATTTACCTGATTATATTTGGACTTGTTCAGCGCGTCAATTAAGAATTCTCTATAATGCTTTAATGCTTGGCGATGGATCAATTAGTCAAGGATTAACAGGTATTAAACGAACATATTATACATCATCGAAACAATTGGCTGACGATTTTCAACGCCTTCTCTTACATTGTGGTTTTGCAGGGGATATTTCATATATAGATAGGCGTGGACGTAATAATGGTACAGGTGGAATTACTCGACACATTGAATATCGAATAGGGATTAAAATAAAATCACTTGAGCAACGTATAGTGTATAATCCTATTTTATTACCTTATCAAGGTGAAGTTTTTTGTGTCACAGTTCCAAATCAGGTAATTTATATTAGGCGAAATGGGCGTGCTGTTTGGACTGGTAATTCTCATTGGGTAAGTGGTCCTACTCGACATGGACAACCGGGGGGTAGTTTTTGGGTTGATGCAAGTATTATTGATGCGGCGTTACGACAAGGAGATAGCGTTGCCCTTTCAGGATATGTGGGATATCCAAGAATTAAGCTACCAGATTATCAGATTTGGTAAAAGTGTGTTATAATGAAAAAGATTACAATTACTATTTTAGGAATAATTTATATTTCATTTGCTTGTTTTATAGCATCTGATAATAAAACTACTCAACCTGATTGTATTAATCAAGTAAAAGCTTGTGGAGTAATTGAACAATCAGTAAGAACGCCTTCTATACCAGAAATGGTTGATGGGAAACCAGTTAAGTATCAAATGCCGCCGCAAATAATTAATACGGAACAAGAATTAAAATTTAAGCCCAATTGTATGCTTTTTTGGTGTATGGAAGGTTGCCCCCCGTGTAAAGAGATGAAACTAATTGTAACCAAATTGATAGGTGAGGGGTACGATATTCATATTTTTTGTGTAGAAAAATATCCTGTACAAGCAGAAAGGATGGGTGTTACTGCTTTCCCTACAATTATTATTCGGGGTAACGATAAAGAAGTTAAACGTTTTATTGGTTTAACAACTGAGCATCAGATTAAAAAATACTTAAAACATAATGAAGCTGATTATGATATCTTTTAAGTTACTCTTAGAAATGATATTCATAGCACTTGCAACAGCAAGTATCTCTATGACAATCACAAAATCAAATATTACAAAGAAATTGCGAGCGCTAATTTCTAAGTGTGGTTTACGGGCGGAAGAATTAATTCATTGTCCTTATTGTTTATCGCATTGGTTAGCAGTAATAATTATTTGTACATTTTATTGGGGTATTTACCCACTTAGTACGATAATTATAATGATTTTTATGGTTATTACATTAACATGTTTCGGTTCGCTTGGAATAGTGTGGCTGTTTTTAATGTTGAATGATCTTGATAATGAAGAGGAAGACTAATGTTTACATTTAATTTCGGTCGAAAAATAAGGCGGGTTGCCAGACGCCAATACAGACACAATTTAATTGATTACAAAACTTATCAAAAGGTTAAAACTGGTTCATATGATTTAGCCACAGTGCAAAAATGGCAAGAGGTAATTGAACAACGAGTTCCAGGAGCACCTTGGTTGAGAAAAGATGATACTAATTGGGTGGAACTTTTGCAACAAATTTGGGAGTGGTTAATTGAGAATTGGCCCGCTATTTTGGAAATCATTTTAACCCTTCTTGTATTTGTTGAACCGCCGCCTAAACAGGTGAAAAGAAAAAAGAAAATAACAAATAAAAGTCAAAAAGTCGTTATGAAAAAGTATAAATACGAGTTGGGTTTACCCCATCAAACTAAACAAAGGGGAGAATAATGATACTTCGGAATCCATTTCTACATTATCCGAAATATGTTGCTCGAATAATTTTTACTGATGGTAGTTTTGTTAAACAAAAAGGCACTTCCCTCTCTGAAATTAAATTTTCTTATAATGAGAAGGATGTTGTAACAATTTGTTGGGAGGCTATGGAGGCTAATGATGTATGTAAAGGAACCGCTATGTATTATGATGGAGCTTGGCGTGAATATGATAAAGAACTCGTGGATCGACTTGAACATCCGATTACTTCTCCCCCGGCGCCAGAATCCCATGAATGTTCACCCCCAGTAAAGAAAACAAAAAAAAAGAATCAAAAACCAATAAATCGAAAAGTAAAAAAAATAACGCAGCGGACCAAATCAACTTATCCGGCCTCCAAGACGCCTATGGTTGAATATAAGTCTATAGAAAATAGTGTAAATAAGAGTGAGTAAATGAGTGGCTTAGTAAATGATTTTCGTAATATAATTGCAGAAGGTCTAAAAAGTCGAACACTTACAAGTTGCTCGCGATGGGCTGAATATCGTCGAGTAATGGGGGAACCTTTTTCAGGGTCATATGGATTTAAGTATCACCCATGGTGTAAAGAAATTCACGATTCCAATGCAGAATTTAATACAACAATGAAATCGGCTCAAATGGGTATAACAGAGATTGCGATCAATAGAGCGTTTTATACAATTGATGTGTTAAAAAAAGATGTTCTCTACGTTCTCCCGACATTAAATAATGCAAGTGATTTTGCGAAAGCTCGATTTAATACAGCATTATTATATTCCCCATATTTAAAAAGTTTATTCACAGATGTTAATACAATAGGTTTGAAACAAGCAGCAGGGGTAAATTTATATATTCGAGGAAGTCGGGGTGATGCAAATTTAAAATCAATTCCAGTTTCAACTTTAATGCTTGATGAAATTGATGAAATGGATCAGAAACAAATTTGGTTAGCATTAGAACGTTTGAGTGGGCATATAAAAAAAGCTGTGTGGGCAATTTCCACTCCAACAGTACCAAAATATGGAATACATAAATTATTTCTTCAAGGGACACAAGAACATTATTGTTTCAAATGCCCGAAGTGTAATAAGTGGACAGAATTAGTTTGGCCAGATTGCGTAGAAATTGTAGGGGAAGTAGTTAATGATCGCCGTTGTAAGGAAAGTTTTCTAAAATGTAAAGAGTGCGGTGGTAAGTTGGATCATGAGAATAAACCAGATTGGTTATCACCAGACAGGGCTGCGTGGCAAGTAACAAGTACAGAAGCGGATGAAAATCATCGTTCCTGGTACATTAATCAATTATATTCTTATACTGTTACACCAGGTGAGATTGTAACAGCTTATTTTCGTGGCCAAGGTGATGAAGCTGCTCAATGTGAATTTCATAATTCAAAACTTGGAATGCCTTTTGTTCCGGACGGTGGGCAAGTTGTTGAATCAGAACTTGAAGAAGCAATTGCTAATCATACAAAGAATGACCCACGGCCAAAAATTGGGGGCGAACGTACTATAGTTATGGGAATCGACCAGGGGAAAATGAATCATATTGTTATAGTAGAATATTTTGTCACTGAATATGGATTTGATTTAAACGCTGCTGCACATGCTAAAGTTTTGTGGGAGGGAAAATTACCAGGTGAAGATTTTACATTACTTGATCAATTAATGCGAGAATGGCAAGTTTTAGCATGTACCATTGATGCTGATCCACAAATAAATGATGCTCGAAGATTTGCGAGACGGTTCCCAGGATATGTTTGGTTATGTAGATATAGAAGAGGGGTTACTGGGAAAGAAATGCAAATAAGTGAGGAGGGGGATGGTGCACCTATAATCACTTGTGATCGAACAAATTGGCTGGATGCGACACTGGGGAGGTTTCATAGTGACAGAATTTGGCTCCCGGTAGATGTGAGTATGGAATTTAAGGAGCATATGAAAAATCTTGTTAGGACGTATGAACGAGATGAAAATAATAATCCTAAAGCTACATATCTTACAACCGGAAATGATCACTTTGCTCATGCTTTGTGTTACGCTGAGCTAAGCTTGCCACTAGCTGCATCAATTGTTCAAGGGAAGGACATAGGCAGATTTTTATGATAAAAACTAAGCAGTGTAGTAAATGTAAAAAAATTAAATTATTGAGTAAATTTGATTATGATGGTCGAACACGAGATAAGTATGCAAAAATTTGTATTCAATGTTATCAATTTAGATTTTGTCGCGGTTGTAATAAGATAAAATCTTTAGATGCTTTTCATAAGGATCGAAGGACAAGGGATGATAGAGTTAGTCGTTATAAAAAATGTGTTTCTCGTTGGAAACGAGAAAATCAAAATGCTGATAAAAAGATTGATTGGAATATGAAATCAATGTATGGAATTGGTTTAAGAGAATATAATAAAATGCATCTTGCTCAAGAAGATAAGTGTGCAATCTGTGGTTCAGAGGATGTGGGGAGAAAGGATGTAATTCGTTTTGCTATTGACCATTGCCATGAAACTGGTAAAATTAGAGGGCTTTTATGTGCTCACTGTAATAAAGCTCTTGGTTGTATGAAAGATAATCCAGACCTTCTTCGGAAGGCCGCAGATTATTTAGAGATGCATCATGATAAAGAAACATCCCAGGTCGATTCTAGAGAGAATAGGATTGAAGTGGCTGCAAGTACGACTGGATTTATGGCGTATCAGACGAGCAGTGGCATATCGGAGGAAAAATAATGACAGAGGATAAGTTCAAAATTATTGATGCGCGTCACCCTTCTATTGCCTATGATATGTCTTTGTGGGAAGATTGGCGTGAATGTTATGAAGGCGGCAGTTATTTTGTTCAAAATAATCTAAAAAAATTCTCTGAGCGTGAATCTGATACAGATTATTATAATCGAATGGATATATCACCGACTCCAACATATGTTAAAGTTGCTATTAATGATATTAGAAATGCAATTTTTCAACGAATGCGAGATACTGTTCGACAGGGTGGTAGTCAGGCATATATGCAAGCATGTGCAGGAGAATCTGGTGGCGTTGATATGCGTGGCACATCTATGAATGCATTTGTCGGTGTTAACATTCTTACTGAATTATTAGTTATGGGTAAAGTTGGTGTATTTATTGATTCGCCACGTATTGCTGGTCCAACTCTTGCCGATGTTGGAAAAGCTCGCCCATATCTTTATCGTTATAAGGTAGAAGACATCCTCTCTTGGTCTTGTACAAAGCCAGAAGATCCTAATGAATATCAAGCACTTCTTTTACGTGATATAGGACTTGATTTTGTAAGTCATGATGCCACTACTATTGAATTACCGAGTGGGGAATATGAACGGTATCGACTTTTATGGATTGACAAAGATGATGGTTTTGTCCGCGTTCAGTTTTACGATAACGAGGGTGATCCCATTACCCCTAATGGGGAACCAGCAATTGGTGATGAACCAATTACTCTTGCTTTGCGGCAAATTCCCTTTGTTATATTAGATATTGGTGCTAGTTTAATAAAAGATGTAACAAAACATCAAGTTGCATTACTTAATCTTTGTTCAAGTGACGTTGCTTATGCTTTGAAAGCTAATTTTCCATTTTATATTGAACAACAAGATATGCGGGCTGTTGGTGATCATTTAAAGCATGGTGTAAATCCTGACGGTACCGCTACAACTGGTGGTCAACGAGCAATGGCTAGGGAAGCACGTATAGGACCTTCTCACGGGCGTATTTATGATTTACGTGCAGCCCCCCCTGCATTTATCCATCCGTCTCCTGAGCCTTTAGAAGCATCAATTAAATTGCAAGAAAAACTTGAAGATGATATCCGTAAATTGGTTAATTTAGCAGTACAGAATAAAGTAGGACGACGGGTAACATCTGCCGAAGCACTCAAATTAAGTGATCAAGGTTTAGAGGCTGGACTTTCGTATATTGGTTTAGTTTTAGAAAATGCTGAACGAAAAATAGCTCATCATTGGGCAGCTTTTGAAGATAAGAATGCTAAAAAGCGTTATATTGCTACTGTTAAATATCCAGATCGTTACAGTCTTAAAGATGATAAAGATCGTATTGAAGAGGCTGGAAAATTATCTGATTTAATGTATACCGTACCAGGAAAAACAATAAAAAAAGAGTTAGCAAAAAATATTGTAATAGCTTTGCTTGGTGGTAAAATTAGTGTGGATACAATGGCTAAAATTTCTCGTGAAATTGAACAAGCTGAATATACAACAAGTGATCCAGCAATTATTATTCAAGCTAAGGAATCTGGACTTTGTGGCGAACAAACTGCTTCCATGGCTCTTGGTTTTCCTGATGATGAATATTTACAAGCTCGTGAAGATCACGCAGAACGGGCACGACGTATTTTACTCGCTCAATCACCGATTCAACAAGAAGTAGGAGAAAACCCCGCCGCTCGTGGTGTATCTGATATCTCTGCTAAACCTGAAGAAGGGGGACAGGAAGAAAGAAAACAAGCTACAGAAACAACTTTAAAAGAAACAACAAAAAAGCCTGTGCGCGGTAAGGGTCATAATATAAAGAAAAAGGGGGATTAACAAATGCTTCCTGTTGTAATTGGAAAACAAACAAAATCAGCGTTTATAACAAGTAATGATACTGTTGGAGCATCAGCCAAAGCTTTAACAACTGAACCTTTTAATGTATCTTGTAAAGTTACAATTGAAGCCTCTGCTGGAAATGCTAATACAATTTACGTTGGGGGAAATAATCAAATAACAGTTAATAATAGTTGGCCACTTGCAGCAGGGGAAACAGTGGAAATTCCTGTAGATGATGTGCGAAAAATTTATATAATTGCCGACGCCGCTAATCAAGCTTATAAATGGCTTGCAATTTAAAGGAGTTAAATAATGGCATCATATTATGGTACACTTGTAGAAGCTAATAGTTATTTTGATAATCGACTTCATGAGGAAGCATGGTATGGTTCAGATGCAAACGAACGCCCTAAAGCTCTTATTGCAGCTACACGTATAATTGACGGGCTTAATTTTAAAGGATATAAGCATGCTGTTTATGCTATTCTATATGATGCTGATGACTACGAGTTAGACGTTACAGAAGAAGAGATTCGTGATGCAGAGGCATCACAAGAATTAGAGTTCCCACGTGGCGACGATACCAATGTCCCAGAAGTGATTAAAATTGCCTGTTGGGAAATTGCACATACTTTATTAGATGGTGTTGATCCTGATATTGAGGTGGAAAATTTAGGTGTTGTTAGCCAAGGATATGCGTCTGTACGAACTACTTATGCCCGTAATCAAGCACAAATAGAGCATCTTATGCATGGAGTTCCAAGTGCTACGGCGTGGCGAATATTGAAACCATTTTTACGTGACAGCGATTTAATTATTATAAGTCGTACTGGATAGTGTTTAATGCATTTTGTTCTGATACCTATTAAGAACATTGAATATGCTTTTATTAGTAGGGTATTAACTAACAAACGTTAGGAGGGACTATAATGTCTCAATTTGAATTATTGTATGGTGACCCCGTTTTAGTTTGTTTTGATGGTGGTGATGGTGGTGATGATGATCCAAACGATGGGGGGAGTTCTAATCTTGATGGCAGAGGTAAAGTTAATATTGAATCCCGCCTAAAACAAGCTGAAAAAGATGCTAAACTAGCTAGGGATGAGGCTGACCGAAAGGCTGCAGAAGCTCGTCAAGCAGCTGAAGAGGCTGAGGCGGAAAAAGCGAAAGCATTTTCACAAGAAGACATAAATACATATCTAGCAGAAGATCGTCGAAAGCATCAAGAAAAATACAAGAAATTAGAGGGCGCTTATCAGGAGATGCTTGCTGATAAGAATCTTGCTGCTGAACAACGAAGTAAGTTTGAGGGCGAATTGCAAGATTTGCAGAAAACATTTCGTACTAAAGAGCAGCAAGCTGAATATGAACGGAAGCAAGAACGTGAGCGATATGAAAACGAGTTAAAAACATCACGTGACTCTGCTACTAAATGGGAGACGATGTATAAAGGTTCTGTTATTCAACGATCACTTCAAGATGCAGCAGTTGGAGCAGAAGCTTTCAATCCCACTCAAATTATTGGTCTATTAACTCCAATGACTCAAATGAGAGACAAAATGGATGCTGCCGGTAATGAGATTGGGGAAATGGCTCCAATGGTTGATTTTCAGGATATTGACGAAAAAACTGGAGACAAAATTATTACTCTCCGAACGCCTCAAGAAGCTGTGCAGCGAATGAAAGAGTTACCGGAGTATTGGGGTAACTTATTCCGTGCCAACGTTGTCAGTGGAATTGGGTCTGGAGCCGCTACCGGCGGCGTTACATCGGGTGAAAGTGGTCGCATTGATCCTACGAAACTGACTCCTGATCAGTATCGTAAGCTCCGTAGGGAAAACCCAGAAGCCTTGGGGCTAAAGAAACGCGACTAAAATAAATAAAGAAAGGGGCGAGTATTAGATTTTCTCGATACTGTAATTTGCCCTGTTGTATGGGCGCAGTTATGAGGCACAAAAAATAGGAGTTTGCCATGAATCTATTGTATGCAAATCCCGTTCTGGCATGTTATGCCGGTAACGACAATACTGCGCTAATCCCGCAGCTTTGGGCTCAGGAAAGTCTGGCCATTCTCGAAGAGAATATGGTCATGGCTCGCCTTGTCCATCGAGATTTTAGCGACGAAGTCGCTAATTATGGTGACGTTGTAAATACACGTCGGCCTGGTACGTTTACTACAGCACGTAAGACCGACGCTGATTCCGTAGTAGCACAAGATGCTGTTGCAACTAATGTAACAGTTAATCTGGATCAGCATGTATACGTCACATTTACTGTTAAAGACGGTGAGTCTAGTAAGTCATTTCAGGACTTAGTTGACCTGTATCTTACTCCCGCCGCTCAACAAATCGCACGAACTGTAGATCGTGTTTTAGTTGGTCAAGCACATCGGTTCCTTGATAACGCTGTTGGTAGTCTCCAGGAAATGACAATCAATAACGCTAAAGACTACCTTCTAGGGTGTCGGGAAAAGATGAACGTTAATAAGGCTTATCCAAGTGGTCGTAATATCGTTCTTAGTCCCAGTGCTGAGACTGAATTACTGAAGACTGAACTTTTCATCAGTGCTGAAAAACGTGGTGATGCGGGTACAGCTTTACGTGAGGCTTCTTTAGGTCGCTTACTTGGTTTTGATTCTTATATGGATCAAAATGTACCGTCATTAGCTGACACCGCTAATGTTGATAAAGTTTCAGGCGTCATGGATGAAGCTGAACCCAAGGGCGAAGTAACAATGAATTGCACCATTGTCGGTTATGAAGTGAATGCTGGTGAGTATGTTTGGATCGCGGGCGAAGGGCAACCTCATGTTATCCTGTCGGCTACCGTTTCAACTGATACCACTGCACTTGTTTTAACCAGTGGATTGACATCTGCTGTAGGTGCTAATGCTGTCATTACTGCTTTTAAGCAGTGTGAGGTTAATGTTGCTGTTTCTTATCCAGCTGGTTACGCAAAGGCTATCAATCTTGAAAGTTATACAGCTAATATGCCGCCTGTTACCGGGCAAATGATTGCTTTCGGTACGGGTGCTGACCGTCATGTATATACTATTATTGAGGATTATGCCAGTGCTACTGGTCAATATGTGTGGCTTGATCGTCCGCTGGACAAAGTTGTGACTGACGGAGATAAGGCTTATCCAGGGCCGATTGGTTCGTTTAACCTTGCATTCCATCGTAATGCTCTTGCGCTTGTATCTCGTCCACTGGCCCTGCCGGATACTACTCTTGGTGTTCGTTCCAGTGTTGGTATTTACAACGATGTTGCAATGCGTGCAACTATGCAATATGATATCACTACCCAGGGTACAATTGTAACCTTGGATCTTCTGTGTGGTGTTGCATTGCTTGATAAGAATCTTGGTTGCGTCTTGCTTAGTTAACCTAGACATGGAAATTTACTGGGGTAGGGTTCCTACCCTATCCCAGTTTTAATTTAACACAGAGGTAGAATAATGGATTTTGATTGGATTTCCATGATTAGAGAGTTTGGACCATTAATAGGTGTAATTCTTTTCTTTATTTGGCGTGATTGGAAACGTGAACAACATTTATCTATAAGACTTGAAAAACTTGAAGACTATTATAGAGAAACTCTTGTTCATCTTGTAGAAAGAGGAACAACAGCACTTGTTCAAAATTCAGAAGTAATGAAATGGGTTGGACGAGTAGTTGAACGTTTATGTGATCGTTGCCCATATGTAGAGCGTCCTGAAAGACCTGGAAATAACTAATGATTATTGTATTAGGCTCAGGTCGTTGTGGTAGTAGCACTATTGCTAGATTATTACATAATAATTTAGGAATATCCATGGGTAAACATTTTCGTGATCCTGATTCGACTAATCCTCAAGGTTACTATGAAGATTTAGATTTTCGTGATTTAAATCATACTGTATTGAGTAATCAATGTTCCATTGAATATTTTCGAGAACAATTAAATATACTTGTTAACAGTCATAGAGGACGATGGGGCATTAAAGACCCAAGAATCTGTCACCTGTGGCAAGAATACCAGAAATGGCCAGCACAATATATTTTGTGCATTAGGAGACCACAATTAGTTGTTAGAAGTATGATAGCTAATTATGGTTGGTCTGAAGAAGAAAGTAAACAATTACTATTAACTAGATTAAATGGTATTAATAAATTACTAGAAGATCGTGATGCTTTGCGTATTGACTTTAGTAGTAAACGTAAAGACTCAGAATTAACTAATTTACTTCAAAATTTTTTGAGAGGTTAAAATGAAAACTAATTTAGTTCCTATTAAAGTAATTTTAAAGCAACGCCCTAACGGTGAAGCTGATTGGCCTGATTTTAATGCGATTGATTCATCTATACGTAATAATCAACCGTGGTCAAAATTTATTGATTCAAAAGGTATTGGTTGGTTTTACGATAAAATTGAAAATTTAGGTACTGGTGCTAGTCATGGTACTGCATGTACTTTAATTCCTGAAGATTTTGCCAACGCTGCTGTTAAACAATTTCCCGATATTGTTTCAATTATTGATGAGGTTAATTTTGAGACATTTTACAATGAGCATGCTTTAGTGCGGATGCCAACAGAATTTTTAGATACAGATGTTTTACAAGGTATTGTGGCTAGAAAACAATTAGAAGACTTAGAAATAGCTCAACCACCTAGTGCAGAGATTATGGTTGCACGAACAAAGTGTCTTGATCCAACTGAGCAGAATTATCGCGGCATTCGTAAAAATATGAAAAAGAAGTGGGTCGATGCTAAAGTTGATATGGATATTACAATTTTTTCTACTTACGCTAAAGTAGTTTAATTATGGGATTTTCAAAAGAAAGAAAAGCAGAATTAGAATGACTTGAAACTGAAGATAGTAAATATTGTACTAAATGTGAGAAGATAAAATCTCTTTATGAATTTAATTTTAATTCTTGTGGTCATAAATTGACTGATACGTATTGTATTGAATGCGCGAAAGAAAGATCAAAAGAAAATCATTTATTACGCTCCTGCGGCATTACATTACAAGATTATGACAAAATATTAAAGAAACAAGGTAATAAATGTAAAATTTGTAAAACAAAAATACCTGGAGGTTATGGAAGATTTTGTATTGATCACAATCATTCTACTGGTAAAATAAGAGGATTACTTTGTAATAATTGTAATGTGATGTTAGGTAGAGCAAAAGACGATATTAAAATTCTAGCTACGGCCATACAATACTTGATAGACTCAAAGAAATAATGTCAAAATCAATTTATATTACTGTACCTAATGGATCGGGGTGGCTTCATAAAATGACTCACTTCGCTGTCTGTAAGATGTTGGCTGATCACCGCTATCAGATTCGTCATGATTGTCCCACTCATTCTCCATACGTTAATAATTTGCATCATTGTGTTCGTGATTTTCTTCGGGGCGGCGAGGACTTTTGGCTCAGTATAGATGATGACAATCCACCTATGAATAATCCGTTAGATTTAGTAGAATACGACTGTGACTTAATTGGTTGTCCAACTCCTATATGGCACAACAAAATAAAGGGGGATAGGCCTTATTATTTCAACGCTCTTGATTGGGATAATAAAGAAGAAGCTTATCGACCCCATTCTAATACAAATGGATTACAAGAGGTTGATGCAATTGGTAGCGGTTGTTTTTTAGTAGCAAGACGCGTAATTTCAAAATTAAAAGAGCAACAACCATTTATGCGACAGTGGAATAATGACGGTACAGTAGAAGTTGGTGGTGATTATTCATTTTGTCAAAAAGTGAAGGCAGCTGGATTTAGAATTTGGGCGCACTTTGACTATCCGTGTCATCACATAAACGAAGTCAGTTTAATTGAAGTGATTGAAGCGGTTAATAATATGGAGAAATAATCATGGCTGACACACCTTGGTCAGGCGAACAGGCACATAAATTGTATCTGCAATCGGGACAATTTACATCTACTATAAAAGATAGTGAAGATGTTAGTAGTTTTGCGCCATCTCTTGCAATTGGTATTTGTTGGGATGGTACAGATACACCTTGGTCAAGTGATTATGCTGATAAATTATTTCTTCAAAGTGGACAATTTACTTCTACATTAAAAACTAGTCAAGATATTAATAGCATTGATACTGCTGTCACAGATATATCAGCAGATAATAATAATACCCCATGGGTTGGTGCTGATGCTGATAAATTATACCTTCAAAGTGGGCAATTTACTTCCACACTTAAAGACAGTGAATATATAGGTAGTATTGACACAACCCCCCATGATATTTCTTACGATGGGGTGAATACGCCTTGGTGTGGTTTAACTGACAATAAATTATATCTCCAGAGTGGGCAATTTACATCAACCTTAAAAACTAGTTATACTGTTACTGCTATTGATGATAATCCCGCTGGTATTAGTTGGGATGGAACTAATACCCCTTGGAGTGGTGCTGGTGATGACAAATTGTATCTTCAAAGTGGACAATTTACTTCTACACTTAAAGAAAGCGAAGATGTTAGTGCAGTTGATAATATAGTAGTTGGTATTTCTACTAATGATTATTATGCCCGTATTACAGTTCTTGATCATTCACTAGATAGTAATTTGTCTATTAATAGTATAGC
>Ga0209986_10001456_pt1 | contig 22640 bp, 17 predicted proteins | sample BlataG_FD_183168 | JGI IMG/M metagenome (GOLD analysis project Ga0209986, IMG submission 183168) | Deep subsurface microbial communities from Black Sea to uncover new lineages of life (NeLLi) - Black_00105 metaG (SPAdes) (version 2) | ecosystem: Environmental > Aquatic > Marine > Oceanic >... | reverse complement strand
AGAAAATGGTGGCAGAAAAAAGTTGGGCAAGTTTTGATTTAACTTGCGTCGATAAGCTTCAGGACGGACTGAAGCACCTTTCTAATGGAAGTGCTGACATTGTTCTTTTGGACCTTGAGTTGCCTGATAGCAAGGGTTTAGACACATTCATCAAAGTTCATAATCATGAGGCAGAAGTCCCTGTAGTTGTTCTGACTGGACTTGAAGATGAAAAAATAGGGTTAGAAGCAGTTCAAAAGGGTGCCCAGGATTACTTAGTTAAGGGGCAGGTGGATGGTGACTTGCTGATTCGCGCCATGCGCTATGCCATTGAGCGCCAGCACGCTGACGAGGAACTGCGGAGGAGCGAAGAGAAAAATAGATCTCTCCTGATTGCAATACCGGATATTATGTTTCGACTCAACAAAGAAGGAGTATTTCTGGAATTCATCACGGCAAAAAATTTCCCTCTTTGGATGAATGCCAGCGAGTTTGTAGGAAAAAATGTACAAGATGCCTTAGATAATAAGATTAGTAAGCGGTTCATGAAGTGTTTGAAACAAGCAGCTAAAACTGGCAATACGCAAATCTTGCAGTATCAACTCTCAGTTGGAGGTAAGACCCATCACTACGAGGCGAGGATTGTAGCTACCTGGGGAGAAGAGGTTCTGGCAATTGTGCGTGATTTCACTGACCAAAGGCAAGCAGAGAAGATGGCGGAAACAGATTCCCTAACCAATATTTATAACAGAAGGAAATTTTTCAGACTTTTGGATCAGGAGATACAAAGGGTAGAAAGGTACGGTAGGTCTTTATCCCTTGTGCTCTTGGATATAGATCACTTTAAAAGGGTAAATGACACCTATGGGCATGATACAGGAGACTTTGTGCTCAGGAAGATTACTGAGCTCATCAGAGAGAACGCAAGGATATCGGATATTCTGGCCAGATACGGTGGAGAGGAGTTTGTTATCATCCTACCCGAGACAGATGTTAAAGGAGCCAGCAAACAGATAGAGAGGATGAGAAAGATAATAGAAAAAACATCTTTTGATGGAGTGGGCAATTTAACTATAAGCGCTGGGATTACCAGTTATACGGGGGGAGATAACTGTAAGAGTATGATAACGAGGGCAGATAAGGCCCTTTACCTGGCCAAAGATGAAGGTAGAAACAGAGTAAGAGTCCGATAATTCAAATCTAGCTTTTCCACTCCTTTTAGTTTTTCCAGCTTTTTATCTTTTCATAAGTGGGGTCAGGTCTTGTTTTTTGCCAGTCTCAAGAGGCAAAAAGCAAGACCTGACCCCCAATGAGTTTCTTGACTTGGATAGGCAATGCTGATATTTTTATTAGTCTCCAGAAGGAAAGAGTTTTGTTAGCTTCCCATCGGAAAAGCGAATCAGAGCAAAATATAAGAGCTTTTTTTGTATTTTTCTAGGAGGAGAAATGAGTGAAGAAAAGAAGGTAGCTATCAAGAAAATTCAAGCGACTGGCCTGATGAGGAAGCTAATGGCTGATTATTTCTACGAATTGGATAAGGCTTCGAAGGAAGGATCGCCAAAAGTTGCCTGGTGTACGAGTGTTGGGCCAGCCGAGCTTCTATTAAGCTTAGGATTTCTTGTCTATTATCCTGAGAATCACGGAGCTATGTTAGGAGCGACGAGAGCTGCCAACAATTATATACCTGTAGTTAATGCCATCGGCTATTCTCCAGATATCTGCTCTTACCTCACAAGCGACGTCGGTGCCTTTATAAAAAAAGAAACACCTCTTTCTCTGGCCTATAAGGGAATCGAGGAAGTTCCAAAGCCTGATGTATTGGTTTATAACACCAATCAATGCCGTGATGTCCAGGAGTGGTTTTCTTGGTATTCCAGAGAGTTGAAGGTTCCTGCCATGGGTATATCCACTTATCGTAACATAGGAAAAATAGAAAACTACCATCTCGAAAGTATTGTCAGCCAGATGAAGGATATGATCCCCCCGTTAGAGGAAATTTCAGGCCAGAAATTTGATATCGATAAACTCCGTCACATCCTTTCTCTCTCCTATGATTGCACCCAATTGTGGAAGAAGATTCTCGAAACAAACACAGCCGCACCGGCTCCGATGAGCTTTTTCGATGCAACAATTCACATGGGTCCTGCTGTTGTTTTAAGAGGTAATCCCCAAGCTGTGGAATATTATAAAGTTCTTCTCAAGGAGTTAGAAGATAGAGTTGCTAATAAAGAAGGAGCTGTGGAGGGGGAAAGATTCCGCCTCTACTGGGAAGGAATGCCGATCTGGGGTAAACTGAGAGCCCTGGCTGAGTTTTTTATCGGTCTTAAGACTGCGGTTATTGCCTCGACCTACTGCAATAGCTGGATTTTTGAGTCTTTCGACCCTGAGGACCCCTTTATGAGCATGGCTCGGGCTTATACTGAAATATTCATTGTAAGAGATGAAAACTTTAAAGAGAAATACATCGAAAAGATAGTCAATAAATATAAATTAGATGGTATCTTATTCCATGATGCCAAAACCTGTCCGAATAACTCCAACAACCGCTACGGAATGCCAGAAAGACTTGAGAAAAAGCTGAATATTCCCGCCCTTACCATAAATGGCGATTTGAATGATATGCGTTGCTATTCAGAAGAGCAGGCTAAGACCAACATAGAAGCCTTCATCGAGCAATTAGAAGCAAGGTAGAGAGCAAATTCCTCTGGCTTAAATATAGTATAATTGGAATCTAATGAATTATTTTGTGGGCATTGACGTCGGAGCTTCCACCACCAAAGCAGTAATTATTGATGAGAAAAAAGAAACTCTCGGCTATTCGGTAAACAGTTCAGGCGCTGATTTTGAAGCTGCGGCTGAGGAAGCCTTCAAAAAATCGCGGGAAAGTGCGAAGGGAAAAGCCTCGAACAAATACTCTGTATTGGCTACTGGATACGGAAGAAGGAATGTCTCTTTTGCCGACCAGACAAAAACCGAAATTAGCTGCCATGCCCAAGGAAGTTTTTTTTATTTTCCTCATGCTCATACTTTAATTGATATCGGCGGACAAGATAGTAAGATCATAAAAGTGAATGATTCCGGAAAAAGAACAGGCTTCAAGATGAATCGCAAGTGCGCTGCTGGCACAGGAGCCTTTCTTGAAGAGATAGCAAATCGCCTTCGAGTAAAGATTGGAAAGCTCAACGAACTTGCCGAAAAGGCAGAGAGGAACATCCAGATTGGAAGCTACTGTACTGTGTTCACAGCCACAGAACTCCTGACTAAGATTAGAGAAGGGATAGAGGTTAAGGAGCTTATAAAAGGTATCTTTGACTCAGTTGTAAAAAGGGCTCTTGAGATGGATCCCTTAGAGGGGAATATTGTCATGACTGGGGGAGTGGTGGCTTATAATCCTTTTTTGGTCAAGATGTTTGAAGAAAAATTGGACAAAGAGATTTTTGTCCCTCCTCTCCCTCAATTAACAGGCGCCATAGGAGCGGCTTTATATGCCATAGAAGCAAAAGGAGGTCAAAATGCTTAATGCTTTATTTAAACCAAAATCGGTGGCAATAATAGGAGCTTCAAATAATCCTTTGAGCATCGGCCATATTGTTATGCAAAACCTTCTTGACCACAATTATAAAGGCCCGATTTACCCCGTAAACCCGAAATCAAAGTTCATCAAGAGCTTCAGAGCTTATCCCTCTGTTACCGATATCCCGGATGAGATTGATTTAGTGAATATTTCCGTTAAAAACACTTTGGTTCCTTATGTTATTGAAGAATGCGGTAAGAAGGGAGTAAAGTTTGCCATTGTCCATACAGCCGGCTTTAAGGAGGTTGGAGCAGAAGGGCTTAGACTTGAAAAAGAGATCGTCGAGATTGCCCACAAGCATGGGATGCGCATTTATGGACCAAACTCCCAGGGAATTCAGAATTCTGATCCTGAGATCTCCGTGTATGCCAATTTCACTTTTGTGCCCATGAGTCCTGGCAATATCTCCATAGTCGCTCAGAGTGGGGGAGTTGGAGAGACATTGAAATTGCACCTCTATCGTGTCGGGAAAGGAATAAGGATGTATTCAAGCTTCGGCAACGAGGCAGACGTCAGCATGAATGAAATAATAGATTATTACGGGCAGGATGAGGAAACTAAGGTAATAATGGTCCACATTGAAACCCTGAAGGATCCTAGTGGTTTTCTCGAAGTGGCCAGCCGTGTAACTCCTAAAAAGCCTATTCTTGCCTTGAAGACAGGAAGAACATCTGAAGGGACAAAAGCTGTTGCTTCTCATACGGGCGCCTTGGTCGAGCAAGAAACAATAGCAGACGCGATATTTAAGAAGAGCGGAGTTCTCCGCTTCGACACTCAGGAAGACATGGTCGATGCAGCTATTGCTTTTTCTAACCAGCCTGTTCCGAAAGGAGACAGGGTAGTTATCGTCACCAACACGGGAGGACCGGCAATAATTGGAGTAGACGAATGTATCTCAGCCGGGCTTAAATTAGCTGAATTGAGCTCAAAGACCAACGACACTTTAGGTAAACTTGTTTTTAAGGAAGCTATTATCTCTAATCCTGTTGACGTCATAGCTACTGCGGGCCCCGAGCAGTACGGAGGAACAGTCGAGGCTCTGCTTAAAGACCCGAATATTAACTCGCTCCTGCTTGTTTTTGTCACAGCCCCATTTGTCGATTGTGAAGGCATAGCCCGAAAGCTTGGTGAGATTGGGAAGGCTTCCAAGAAGCCGATTGTCTGTCAGGTGATTACTATAGAGAAATGGGCTGAAGTCATCCGAATCATCAGAGAAAGTGGCATACCTGTTTACGATTTTGCAGAAACAGCAGCTAGGGTGCTCTCTTCGATGACCGAGTATGGGAAAATTACCCAGAGAAAAACTCCTTTATATAAAGAATACGATGTAAATAAGACTGGCACAGAGAAAATTCTAAGCCAACATAGAGGTAAAGAAAAATTTCTCCCGCAGCAGGATGTCTTTAAGATCCTCAGATGTTATGGAATTCCGACGGTAAAATCCATGAGAATCAAGAAAAAAGCCGAGCTTGATAGTACGGCCTCGAAAATTAAGTATCCGTTGGTTTTAAAGGTTGATGCTGAAGAGATTATTCATAAGACAGAAGTCGGAGGCGTCTCCCTCAATCTAAAAGATAAAGAGTCCCTTCAGGCAGCTTTTAATAGGATGGCTGAGAAGTTCGAAAAAGAAAAACCTGGCTTCATCCTCCAAGAATATCTTGAAAGCGGAAAAGAAGTGATCATGGGAACTAAAAGGAACGAAGGCGTCCAGCCAACGCTTATGTTTGGTTTGGGCGGAATTTTTGTCGAAGTCATAAAGGATGTTCAGTTCAGGCTGGCACCTCTTTCCCGGGAAGATACTTTAGAGATGATTCACTCCATTAAGGGACACCCCATTCTGGAAGGTGTTAGAGGAGAGAAGGAAGTGGATATCGATGCCTTAGCTGAAATTCTGATTCGTCTTTCTCAACTTGCCACTGATTTTCCTGAAATAGACGAGATGGATTTAAATCCTGTCTTTGCTTTTGAGAAAGGTAAGGGAGCGAAGGTTGTCGATGCCCGCCTGAAAATCGTAAGGGCTTGATTTCTCAGGTCCGCACTTTTGAACAAGATTTGTTTTAATATTGTAGGGGCTTGATTTATCAAGCCCACCTTATGAATATAAACAATGATTGTTGGGATTTGATTTCTCAGGTCCGTAAAACGTAAGCATTTAACATGAACTGGATTCCCTTAAGCATTGTCTGTGTTTACATTGTCCTTCTCTTTGTGATCACCTGGATAACGCGCCGACTTAGTAGAGGAGGGATGATTGCTTATCTTTTGGCTGGCAGGAATCTTCCTTTCTGGGTAGTTGCCGCCCTTCTCGCAGGTCTGGCTGTGGGAGGTGCTTCCACAATTGGTGTTGCAGAAGGAGCCTACAGCACTGGAATATCAGCAGGCTGGTATAATGCTGCCTGGGCTGTGGCGGCCATTTTAGTCGGTCTTATCGTAGCCCGCCGCTACCGCCGGATGGAGGTAGCCACCCTCCCAGAGCTTTTCGAAAGACATTACAGCACATCAGGCCGGGTCATAGGTGTCATAGGTCAGCTCGTCCTGCAGATAGTAATTATTTCTGTTCAGTATGTAGCCGGCGGTGCTATCCTCTCTTCGCTCCTTCCCGATGTGTTTAGTTTCAGGCAAGGCATGTTTATTACCGCAGTGGTTTTTATAGGGATAACATTGATTGGCGGATTTTGGGCGGCAGGTTTGACTAACATAATCAATGTTATTCTCATCTACGTAGGAGTCATTTTAGGAGTAATTATAGCGATTAGAAAGATAGGAGGATTTGGAGCACTTGTGGCTAAGCTTCCTTCTGAGCACCCTGGTTTTGATCTTGGGGCAATCGGTTGGCCGCTTATTATTGCCTGGTTCATGGTTATGGTCACCATGGCCTTTTCAGTTCAGTCTGTGGTCCAGGTTACTTTTGCCGCTAAAGACTCCTCTTCTGCCAGAAAAGGTTTTATCTTAGGCGGATTGATTATTCTCCCCATAGGCTTTATAAGTGCGGTCCTAGGCATGGCAGCTACAATTCTTCATCCAGAGATTATAGCCACCGAAGCTCTACCCCGAACGGTTTTGAGTCTTAGTCCCGTAGTGGCAGGTCTTGTTCTGGCTGGACTCTGGGCTGCTGATGTTTCCACCGCCTCCGCCCTTCTTGTCGGGAGTGCCACATTGGTCGTGGGAGATTTAATAAAGAGGTTTGTGGCTCCTGATCTTGAGGAAAAAGAAGAAAGAAGAATCTCTCGAATTTCTGTTCTTGTTTTGAGTGTTTTCACCTACCTTCTTGCGTGCTTTGTTTCTGGCAATATTCTAAAAACATTACTTCTCGGGCTCTCTCTGACTACTGGTTATACTTTGGTGACTTTAATGACAATTTTTTGGCCAAAAGTATGCAGGCGTGCTCATGCTACATGGACTTTGCTTACATCCATGGCTGCCCTTGCCCTCTGGCTCATATTTCCTCAAATTTCGACTTTTTTTCAAAGAATTGGCCTTATCCATCCAATCTATTTTTGCTGGATGGTAAGCCTTGCGACATTTTTTCTAGTCGCCGTTATAGATAAAAGAAAAATAAAAGCACTTTGAGCTTGACGTTTATTCGTTGTGAAATTAGTATTCTACCTGGGAAAACTGAGAGATTGCTTCAGGTGTGGTTAGATTCTGTAATTATTTTTTGCTTTAAAGGAGGAAAAGATGGGTTTAGATTGGCTAAAAAAAGATAAAGAGATCAAAGATCATTTGCTCTGGGGAAAGGAGCATTGGGGTACTGAACCTCCATGTACAACGTACGAGAAGAGGCCTATCCTCGATGCTTCAGGTAAAGAGATTAAAGGTCTTTATTCTGCCTGGATTATCCTCAACAACCCTGCTCAATACAATTCATACACGACTAAGATGGTGAAGGGAGTTATTGCTGGGTTTCAGAACGCTTCTCTGGACAGGAGTGTGGTAGCGGTTGTATTTACTGCTGTTGGGAACAAAGCCTTCTGTACCGGGGGCAATACTAAGGAGTATGCAGAATACTATTCTGGAAAGCCCAATGAATACGGAGAATACATGGACCTTTTCAACGGGATGGTTGATTCTATCCTCCTGTGTAAGAAGCCGACAATATGCCGTGTAAACGGGATGAGAATTGCCGGCGGTCAAGAAATAGGCATGGCCTGTGATACCGCTATTTCCACTGATACCGCTATTTTTGGTCAAGCCGGTCCCCGGCACGGATCAGCTCCGGACGGAGGCTCTTCAGATTTTCTCCCCTGGTTCTTGAGCATTGAAGATGCCATCTGGAATTGCGTTTCCTGTGAACTGTGGAGTGCCTATAAGATGAAAAGGCTTGGCCTGATCAGTCAAGTAGCTGCGGTAGTAAAAAAGGATGGGAAGTTCATCCGCAATCCTGCAGTAATTACGGATAAATATATTGAAGATGGAGAAATTGCCTATGGAGAGTTCCTCAAAGGAGAAGAAGGAAAGAAAGCAAGGGAGTTTCTCAAAACAGCCTCAATTGATATGGAGCTTTTGGATAAAGCTGTGAACGATGTAATCTGGAAATTTACCAACCTCTTTCCAGGCTGCTTGATAAAAACTCTCGACAGTGTAAGAGCGAAAAAGAAATATTTCTGGGATATGGCAAAAAATTACAACCGTCATTGGCTGGCTGTAAACATGACCACAGAGGCGTATTTGGGCTTCCAGGCTTTTAATACAAAGAAGATAACCGGGCAGGACGTTATTGATTTTATTAAGTACAGGCAGCTCATCGCTGAAGGAAAGACGGTGGATGAGGCTTTTATGGAAGCAGTCTTGCCCAAACCTAAAGAATAAAGGAAATTGCGGGACTTGATTCATCAAGCCCACCGAATGAATGTAAAAAAGGAAATTGCAGGACTTGATTCACCAGGCCTGTTATATTTATATTGTAGGGGCTTGATTCATCAAGCCCACCTTTATGTAAAAGGAAAAATTGAATAATAGGAGGAATAAAATGGATTTAAAGGGAAAAGTAGCCCTTGTAACTGGGGGCAGCCTGGGCATCGGCACCAGTATTTCCTTGGATTTAGCCCAAAACGGGGCAGATGTGGCCTTAACTTACCGGAAACATGAGAAAGAGGCAAAGGCGATCGTTGATCAGATAAAGGCCATGGGCCGCAAAGCCCGAGAATACAAAATCGATGTTTCTGATTTTGAAGGAGTCCAGAAGCTGGTTAAAGATGTTATAGATAAATTTGGCCGTTTAGATATTTTAGTGAACAATGCTGGTATGAACTGGGATGGAGTGGTTTGGAAGATGACTGAAGAACAATGGGATGCTGTTATTAATGTTGATCTTAAAGGAACCTTTAATTTTATCAGAGCTGCGGCCCCGGTTTTTAAAGAACAGAAGTCAGGGAAAATCATAAACATCACTTCTATAAATGCTATGAGAGGCAGATTTGGACAGTCTAATTATACTGCGGCTAAAGCAGGAACAATCGGCTTGACCAAGACTGTAGCCAAAGAACTGGGAAGATCAAAAGTGAATGTTAATGCGGTGGCTCCAGGCTTGATTGAAACAGATATGATTAAAAATATGCCTGACGATTTTAAACAGAGTTCTCTCTCAGAGACTGTTTTTAACTCACTAGGAAAACCAGAAGATGTTGCATATCTGGTTTCTTTCCTCTGCAGTGAGAAAGCTCGCCATATCACAGGAGAGGTCATTAAAGTCGATGGAGGCCAATACATTTAGGGAGGTAATTCATGAAAAAAGTAGCGATTATCGGCGTCGGACAAAGTGCTTTTGTCCGGGGGTATCCCGGCTCGATCAGAGAGCTTGCCTTTGAGGGATTTAAGGAAGCCGTGGAGGATGCAAAAGTTTCTGTCGGTGATATCGATGCTTCTATTATCTGTTCGGCACCTGAGTACGACAAACAGCGCTCACCATCAGGGGTATTTGCTGAATACCTCGGTCTTATCCCTCAACCAACCTGCTATTTAGAGAGTTTGTGCTCCTCAACAAGCACGGGCTTGAGAATGGCTTATTCTTTAGTGAAATCAGGCCTTCATGATGTAGTGGCAGTTCTGGGTTTTCAGAAGATGTCAGAGATTTCCTCGGCAGAATCTCAAGAACGGATGGGCCGGGGAGCTGATATTCAGTGGGAAAGTCCATTCGGCACGATGATGCCTGCTTATTACGCCATGTTTGCTAAAGCTCACATGGAAAAGTACGGAACCACTCTTGACGACATGGCTCTTGTTAGGGTGAAGGCTGCTACATATGGTCCGATCAACGAAAAAGCGCTGTTCCGCAAACCAGTGACGCTTGAGATGTTCACTGATCCAAACCATTTCATGTCTGGCCCGGTAGCCAGCCCTCTTCGTGCAGGAGACTGCTGTGCTAACGCAGATGGGAGCTCCTGCCTTATAGTAGCCAGCGAAGAAAAGGCTAAGGCTCTTTCGAAAAAACCAGTTTGGATTCTGGGATTAGGTGCCGCATCAGCCAGTGTTAACATGGCGGGCAGGGATCTGTTTACGGGGTTGGCCGTAGCTCGTCAGGCCTCTGAACAAGCTTATAAAATGGCCGGTGTAACTCCAAAAAATATTGATGTAGCAGAGGTTCACGATTGTTTCACTATCTCAGAAATACTGGCCTATGAAGACCTGGGCTTTGCCAAGCCAGGAGAAGGAAGGGAACTCGTAAGTAGTAAGGAGACTTACAAAGAGGGAAGTATACCCGTAAACGTGGATGGAGGCTTGCTATCCAAAGGTCATCCTATTGGTGCAACCGGTGGATCCCAAATCAGGACAATTGTCCTTCAGCTCAGAGGTGATGCGGGAGAGATGCAGGTCAAGGATCCGGGGGTAGGACTGGTCCATAACATCGGCGGAGTGGGCCTTTATGGAAATGTCACCATTCTTGGGAGATAAAGAAATGAGTAAGAAGAAAGAGATAGATGATCGGTTTAAAAAATTTGGGACGGTTAGCTTTACCTCCGTCACTAAGGTGAACGACTTTATAGATTTCCTGGAAAAGGGCAAAGTCATGGGCACCCGCTGTCAAGACTGTGGGATGGTCTTTTTCCCACCCAGGGCTGATTGTTATCATTGTCTTTCCAGAAACGTGGAATGGTTTGAAGTATCGGGGAAAGGGAAGCTCGTGTCATACAGCAAACTGAAGTATGCTCCTGTCGGGTTTGAAGGAGATTTGCCCTATAGCATCGCACTTATTGACTATGGAGATTACAAAATCTTCGGCAGACTTGCCGGCGATATCCCTGACGATGAAGTTAAGCTTGGCATGGAAATGAAGACAGTAGTCAATAAGCTGCCGAATGGGCAGTTGAATTATGTGTTCGAGAAAGCGTAAAAAGGATCCCCTTAAAACTTCGCCTTATTAGCCTGAGGAAGGCATAAAATTAAAGGAATTTCCTCAACTGTAATAAATTTATTTTTTTTCTGTTGAGAGAGAGCTTATACTAACAATCTTCCAACTGTCACCGGATTTTTCCATATTCCAGGTGTCATCCAGCCGTTTGTCTTCTAGCAGCTCCTGACTATTTATCCGATAGCGTCTTCATAAATATTACAATCAAGTCTTCCTGTTCGCCAGTCAAGCCCAAATCACCCATCTCATCAACGTTGACATTCTCCGCGATTTCAGGCGGAGGCCAATCTGCTCCTTCTTTATCTCTTGTATTGTAAAAACTGACGACTTCCTTCAAGGTCTTGAAATAGCCGTTGTGGGTGAAGGCTTTAACAAAGCTCTCAGATGGCCTCAGATCCAGATTACGAAGTGTGGGAACTTTCTGTTTTCCATAATTCCTTTGAGCATACTGCGCAAATTCTTCGGTTGTCTCTAGGAAGCCACCAAGGCCTTTGTCCACCCAGTTTTCTCCATCTGGGTTCCATTCCTTGTCCTGCATGTAGAAGGGATTGTTAGGATTGCGGGGAACTCCGAGGTTGTCATAAGTAAAATCAGTGAATAGAGGAGGGTTTCCATCAAATGAATCGAGCACATGACATTCGGCACAGAGACCTGTCGTGTTAAAAAGGACAAGCCCCTTTAGCTCATCCTCATCCAATCCCATATCCTTGAATTGATTGATATTTTTCTCTTCAATACTGGTGACATCTAGCTCTGTGGATGCAGCTTTTCGCCAGAAGTCGTCAAACCTGGATGTAAACTTAGTCACTTCAAATGACCGTTCAAAAGCGGCGATAGATCGGGCAATCCTCTCATATGTCCCATCGATGTCGTTATCTGCATCTAAAGAGTCCGCTCCCCAAACTTGGCGGAACAGGTCTGCATAATCAGATTTGATGACCTTCAAAATAACGCTCTTTTTATCAGCCATATTCATTTCGAGCGGGTTGAGGAAAGGTCCCATGGACTGCTCGGCAAGGGGATCATCTAATGTCCATCCCGTGGCTCTTCCATCCCAGAACATACCACCGATAAAAGTCCCCTCTTCATCCCGGTAAAGCTTTGGGCTAAAACCAGCATAAGCCGCTGTGGGGGGTTTTCTGTTGCCAGCACGAGGTTTGAGTGCACCTGGATAGATTGCAAATTTCTCATTCACGTTGCTGTCAGGACCAGTCCAACCAACCGTGGGCTGATGACACGCTGAGCATGCCTGTCCTTCTGGAGTGGACAAGCTAGGGTCAAAAAAAATTCTTCTGCCCAGCTCTTCTTTGGGTGTCAGCTCCTTCGCAGTCACGACTTCTTGCTCTTCCGCCACAGTCTCTTCTTTTTTGGTGTAACCGAATATTAACGCCACAGACAAAATAGTAAAAAAAATGACGATTCTCTTCATAATCACGATTGTATTCCATCCTTTCTCATGATGTATTATTCAAGTCGAACAACATAATATACTACTCATCTCATTAAATTCGCAAGAGCAATTATCTAAGTATAAGCAATCCGTTATCAGGGATTTGTAAATGTTTCCTGGACTCTCTGACATAAGGTGTGATGAAAAAGTAAAAACATTAAAAAGAGGTTGCAGATGATCAATCTATAATAAGAGGAAGGGATAAGAGGGGGATGTTATTAATAAGAATTTCCTAGAACAGGACAAACAAATGTCAGATCATCATAAATCTCTTTTAATTCTGACAACAAATGGTTTCCAGACTTTTACTTTCTTTCCATCTTTTATGGCGGGCTTAAACTTCCACTGCCCGACTGCTCATAGCCCAGCTTCTCTGATATTCTTCGGCATTTTTACACTGGCATTATCAACGATAATTTTAACTTTCAAAGTTGCTGAACGCAGAGTCAGAATAAGAAAGAAAAGAAGAAGAATTCCTGTTAGTTTTATTCTCGTCTTAGGTCCCTTCATTTTCCGTTCTTTCCCTCTCTCTGGATTCGGTTTAATCTTTTTTTCTTATATAAGTACAATTTATCCAGATTTTCCTTTGAATGAAATATATTACAGAAAAACATATGGGTTCATATCTTTATTTACTCGGGTTTGTTATCTTATTTGGCAACTTGATTTTGTCTGTTTTAGCTAGTAGCAAAGAAAAAAAGAAGTTACATAATTTGGCAAAGTTGACAACCCATATTCTCGATGTTATATCACATCTATTAAAGAAATAGACTGAGCAAAGAAACAAAGATGACTCTCTCTGAAATAAGATTTCACTCTCCACAAAACTTAGCTGAGGCTTTTAAACTCTTAGAAGAACTCAAGGAGGCTCGGATTGCAGCTGGGGGGACAGACCTCTTCGTGGATATGAAACAAGGACTAATAGAAGCCAGGGACATTATTTCTCTTCATAAGATAGAAGAGCTCAAAGGGATTGGGAAAAAAGACATAAGGATTCGTATCGGAGCTATGGTGACGGCTCAAGAAATAATATCCAGTTCCCTCATAAACCAGCACATCCCAGCTCTTGCTGATGCTGCCAGGTCCATGGCTTCCTGCCAGATTCGCTCTATGGCAACTATTGGCGGGAATATCTCAAGTGCTGTTCCTTCTGCAGACCTTCCTCCCTCGCTAATAGCAGCGGATGCCACAGTTGAGCTTCGGTGTTCAGAGTCATCTCGCGAAGTTTCTCTTACTAAATTCTTCACGGGCCCAAGAGAAACAATCTGTCAAACAGGGGAATTGTTGACCTTTATTTTTGTCCCCTTCCCTCCACCCAACACTGGAATCTCGTATCAAAAATTCGCTCTTCGGGAAGCCAATGCTCTTGCAGTTGCTTCTGTCGCTTCCAGACTTACTCTCAAAGACGGAAAAATAGACAGGGCAGCCATCGTTCTCGGAGCTGTTGCTCCCACTCCTGTAGAGGCTTTGAAAACCTCTGAATTTCTGTCTGGTAAAGAACCCTCTCAAAGCCTCCTCGAAGACGCATCCTTAATGGCAAAGGAAGAAGCAAAGCCAATCTCGGATATAAGAGGCTCAATCTGGTACAGAAAGGAATTGATCCCTATCTTAACCCGCAGAGCCTTGACTGAAGCGTTGTTGCAAGCTCAACGAAAATCCAGGACTAGAAAGTAGTTTCTATGGAAAGAAGAAAAGGAAAATACAACATCGTCGTCCTCAAGGTGAACGGTGAAGAACACTCTGTCGCAGTTAAAGATGGAGAAACTCTTCTGGATGTTCTTAGAGACAAGCTGAGACTCACAGGGACTAAAAAAGGATGCAACCTTGGAGTATGCGGTGCTTGTACAGTCCTTGTGGACGGAGAGCCAAAGAACAGTTGCCTCCTTCTGGCAGCATCCTGTGAAGGAGCTGAGATAACCACCATTGAGGGCGTCGATCAAGAAGGAAAGTTGCATCCCTTACAGCGGGCCTTTATGAACCACGGAGCAATCCAGTGCGGTTTTTGTACGCCCGGGATGATACTCAGCGCTGTAGCGCTGATAAAATGCAATCCAGACCCATCAGATGAGGAAATAAAGGAAGCTCTCTCCGGAAATCTTTGCCGTTGCACAGGTTACACGCGCATTATTGAAGCTGTGAAGGAATGGAAAAAATACATAAAAACAAAAGAAACACAATCTTTTCCAGATGACCTTAGGGAGTATCAAACTGTGGGTAAAAGCCTGCCCCGGGTGGATGCAGCGGCTAAAGTCACAGGCCAGGCTAAATTTACAGCAGATTATTATTTTAAGAATATGCTCTATGGAAAAATTCTCCATTCTTCCATCCCTCACGGACGGATCAAAAAGATTGATACAAGAAAGGCAGAAGCTCTTCCTGGAGTCAAATTAATTTTGACAGGGAAAGATGTGCCCGATATTACCTATGGTATTTCCCCGGCGCGCTATGATGAGCATGTCCTGGCCAAAGAGCGGGTGCGCCATGTCGGTGATGAGGTGGCAGCCGTTATAGCTCTGGATGAGGAAACAGCAGAGAAAGCTTTAGGCCTTATTAAAGTAGAATACGAAGAGCTTCCGGCCGTGTTTAATCCAGTAGAGGCTCTAAAAGAAGGAGCTCCCCAGCTTCATGAGAGATATAAAAACAACATCAACACTCATGTTGACCATCATTTCGGCGATATCGGAAAAGGATTCAAAGAGGCTGATCATACTAGAGAAGAGGAGTTTGTCGGGAATCATGTCTACCAGAATCCGCTAGAGCCCCATGCTTCTATCGCTTATTGGGAAAATGATAGTTCTAACCTTGTGCTCTATTCCTCTACGCAGGTTCCTCATTACGTTCATTACATGGTCGCCCGTGTGCTTGATATTCCTTTAGGGAAAATTCGTATCATCCGTCCTCCTGTGGGAGGAGGATTTGGCGGGAAAGCCGGGACAACCCCTCTTGATTTGATCACCTCCATCGCTTCGAAAAAGACAGGAAGACCGGTGAAGATGGTCTACAGCCGTGAAGAGATGTTTCTCTACGGCCGGGGAAGACACAAGCAACACATGAAATTTAAAATCGGTGTAAAAAAGGATGGAAGGATAACCGCCGTTCAAAGTAAGATTTACCTTGACGGAGGTGCTTACACTTCTTTCGGGATCATAACTGCCTACTATGCAGGCGCTATGATCCCTACACTATACCATATCCCGAATTATAGATACGAGGGATTCAGGATTATGACTAATAAGCCAGCCTGCGGCGCCATGCGCGGCCACGGCACTCCTCAGCCTCGTTTTGCGTTTGAGAGCCTGCTCAATATGATCGCTGATGACTTAGAGATTGATCCCGTCGAAATACGTCTTCGCAATGCCATGGATCCCGACACACGGACTTGCAATGACCTGGATATTCGAAGTTGCGAAATTAAGGCCACTCTAAAAGAAGTGGCCAAAAAATCCGGCTGGAGAGAGAAATACGGCAAGCTCCCCCCGGGAAAAGGAATAGGAATCGGCTGCGGTGGCTTTGTCTCAGGAGCAGGCTATGCTATCTACAGGGGACAGGTCCAGAGAAGCTCCGAGAAAAAACCTGAAACATTTTTAAAAAAATCTGTTTTTCCCCATTCAAACGCCATAGTCAAAATAAGCGAAGACGGCGAAGCCGCGGTCCTTCTTATCCAGGCAGCAGAAATAGGTCAGGGTTCATCGACCGTTCTTTCTCAGATGTGTGCCGAAGCTCTGGGCATAAGCCTTCATAAAGTCCGCATCAGGACCGAAGATTCTGACATTAGTCCCCTAGATTTGGGTGCCTACTCTTCAAGAACTACATTGATGGGAGGAAATGCGATTGTTCAGGCAAGCCGAGATGTTCTCAAAAAGCTTTTTGCCGTTGCATCTAAAATCTGGGATTGTGATCATAAAGAACTTGAGGCAAGAGATAATCATATATTTCATAAGAAGGATAAGTTAAAACGGATGGGATGGGCAGAGGCTGCGCGCAAGTACTTTAATGAGCATGGACCCCTTGTGGGCACAGGCTGGTATAAGCCTCCAGAAGGACTCGGAGGAGATTACAAGGGAGCGGCTGTGGGAACCAGCCCAGCCTATTCTTTTGGAAGCTCTGTCTGTGAATGCAGTGTGGATCTGGAAACAGGGAAGGTGAGAATTGAAAAGTTCACCGATTATCATGACTGTGGCACTCCTGTCAATCCCCAGGCTGTGCATGGGCAAGTTGAGGGAGCTGTAGTCATGGGTACGGGCGAGACCATCATGGAAGAAGTTATGTATGACGGAAAAGGTAACATTTTAAATCCCAACCTGCATGACTACTTGCTCATGACTGCAAAAGATGCCCCTGAAATCTTCAGCGGGATTGTTGAATCCTACGAGCCAGAAGGACCTTATGGGGCTAAAGAAATTGGAGAAGGGGCTACCTTACCTGTCCTGGCCGCAGTAGCCCATGCAATAACGAATGCTACTGGAGTATGGATAAGGGAACTCCCGATAACGCCTGAAAAAATACTGAAAGCCCTGAAAAAGAAGAACAAATCCTGAATCATAAATAAATAAAAAAAAGCAAGAGATGATATTACCGACAGGTAATTTGTATCTACTTTCGCGTTCCCAAATGTGTACTTTCGATGTTACGCAAAAGATGATAAAAATCAAAGAAAAAAAAGAATTTACTTGCGAAAAAAAGAGCAAATGTTTATTCTTGAGCCTTAAAAATGAACCGTTTCGACTTTTTTAGGATTCAAGTCCATGGTGTTAGGAAAATCCGTATCCTGTTTTTCATGATCATTTGAGAGGCAGTGAATAGTAAGGCACGGTATTAGATGAAATTAGGGAAGAGGAGAACAATGTTTCGGTCCAGGAACTCGAAAAAAAAACGAAAATATAAAGCAGAGATTAAGGTTATTGATGAGGAAATAAACCGATCACAAAGGTATAATCTTAATTTTAGTGTCTTTGCGGTAGACATAAGTCACTCTGTTCCCCGTGGATTAAGCAAATTATTGCCGGGTAACGTCGTTTCTTTTCATTTAATGCAAAAATATATACGTAGCTATGACCATATGATTGGTCCTAATAGGAGGAGGTATTATATCATTTTTGCCCAAACGAATAGAGACGGAGCCGATGCGGTTAAGCAAAGAATTCATAAACTCGCCGAAGAGCAGAATTGGGGAGATTTGACTATCGGTACCGCGGTCTATCCAGAAGATGGCAAAACTTCCGAGGCCTTATTAAGTAAGGCCATAAGTGAGCTCTCTTAACGCAGGGGCCTGATCCCTCATCCCTTTTTTTCCTGCAGGGCCTTGATCCATTCTATGTAGGGGCCTGATTCATTAAAGATAGGAAATTCCTTTTGGTGGTTGACAAAAATTCCTCACAATTTTCCGCTATTTCTGACTGCTAACAACCTACAATGAGTGTATCACACTCAAAACGACACGTTCAACGGCAAACAAGATAGACAAATTGAAATAAACTGCAGAACAATCAGCAAAAGGCTAGACTCTTTCCCCACAAATCGACAAAGAGCAGCTAGGAAGCCCCTTAGAAATATTCCCCCCTCTCCTCAGCAGCCATAAGGAGCTCATGCTGGATAACCTGCGGTGGAGGAGGGCGCTCGGCATGAAAAGTGAGCTTGAGGTGAGCGATGATCTTATCAATGACTTTATGATCCTCGATAAAGGAGATAATCGTCATCCGAGCCCCACATTGCGGACAGATAAGAGGGTCTATCTGATAGACTTTTTTTATCATCTCCGCCCACCCTCTGGAGGGCACAAATAGAGTCTCATCTTCAATGATTGGCGGATGGGAAGGATCTACTCCTCTCTTGCGCATCTTGCCTCTGTGTGCGTTTGAGTAAAGCCCGTAATAACGCAGTGTGACTTGTCCTTTATCAGGAATATGGGAGGTTACTCTAGCAATGAATTCCAGGTAATCCATCCGCTCCTCTTCTGCTCTGAGGTTCCCGTACTGGTAAGATACCTTGCCCTCTCTCTCATCAAAGGAAAGCTTCTTGAGGGAGAGTAGGGGTCTTATCATGTACCTGCCCACCCGTTCAGCCTCTTGCCGGGTCTTTGTGCGAACCCTACTGTGTACGTTGAAACCGGTGTGGCGCCAGCGCAGCACTTTCTGCACCAGAGAGAGGTTTATCAACTGTTTGCGGAGCAGAAGCGAGAAAATCTCCCGGGAGAAAAACTCTGTGAGCAGAGAATCATTGAAGTTTGAGAGCTTATGGAACCGGCCTTCTTTATCTTCTCCTCCCTCTGTTGTAAGAAAGTGCAGGTGGGGGTGAAGATTTATCCGGGACCCAAACGACTGTATCACGGCGATAATCCCGGGGCTAATCTCTTTGCCGATGGCGGCCTGCAGGTATTTGCGAAGCGCCTGCTTGCCGCAGAGACAAAGACCGCTAAGAAGCTTACGGTTGTATTTGAAGAACACTCGCAGCATTTTAGGCACTGTAAACACGACCTGGCGGTGAGGCACATCCAAAAGAAGCCGCTCCCTCATCCACTCACCCCATTCCTCACGCCGTTTGGCACGACAGGAGGGGCAGAATCCCCTAACCTTACAGGAAAAATGCAATAAAAACTCTTTCCCACAATCTCCGCACCGAATCCTCGCAAAGCCGCACTTAGGATTGCCGCAGTCCAGGTACTTCTCGACTATCGAAATTTCACATTGAGATTTTCTCTACAGACGGATCGTCTGAATCACAGCTGGGATATGTGTATGATACAAAATTATTTAATACTTGCAATGCACTACAAAATAAATATATAATAATTATGAAAAAAGTACGATTTGAATGGAACAAAAGAAAAGATTTAGCCAATTTTCGAAATCATGGTGTTGCATTTGATGAGGCTAAAACTGTTTTTTACGATGAAAATGCAATTGAATTCTATGACGAAGATCATTCTTCGAAGGAAGTCCGCTTTTTGATGATAGGATTAAGCTCAAAATTGAGGATATTGCTTGTGAGCTATACAGTAATGGAAGGAAAAGATGAGGATATTATTAGAATAATATCTTGCCGAAAAGCAACAAAAAACGAACAAAAAATCTATTTTGAGAGATTAATATGAAAAAAGAATATGATCTTAAAAAGATGAAAAGTCGAAAAAATCCCTATGCCAACCGTCTAAAAAAACAGATAACGATCCGGTTGGATAATAACACCATAGAATATTTCAAAAAGCTTGCCAAGGAAACGGGATTCTCATACCAGACGCTTATTAATCTGTATCTGAAGGACTGCGCTGAGAATCGTAAGAAGCTAAGAGTTCAGTGGATCGAATCCAGTTCTTAAACAGCGATAAGACAATGGACCCGGAATGCAAGTTGTGGGCGATATAGGATTTGAACCTGTGACCTCTACCGTTTTTGGTCACAGTTTATGATTTTCTCGTTTGACACAACTCTTTTGGTTTATTTCTTTATATCACACAGTTCTTTGGGACACAGACCACCTGCCCCAGAGGCCAAAAATTTTTCTATGCAGTTAGTACATTGACAGGGGACAGGTCATTTTTGCGCTTGCACTGGCCTTGTGTAGACTATCTCACCCCCGATAACTGTCATTTCTGGTTCGATCTTCCAGATATCCTCAGCCGGGATGGTCATGTAATCAACAGGAATGACCACAAAATCAGCAAGCTTCCCTACCTCGATAGAACCCAAGATGTCTTCTGCATGCATGACGTAGGCACCAGCCATGGTTGCAGCCCGCAAAGCCTCTTCTCTTGTCATGGCCTGTTCTGGGAACCAGCCGCCCGGAGGATTATTATCCCGGTCCTGTCTGGTTATTGCAGCGTGCAGGGTGTAAAATGGGTTGTATGGAGATACAGAATAATCTGTCCCCGTTGCAACCACAACACCAAGATCCAATAGTTGTTTCCAAATATAGGCACCCTTTATACGTTCAGACCCCATCCTGGATTCAGCAAAGTGCATATCCTCAGTCGCATGCAGTGGCTGCATGGAAGCAACAATTCCCAGCTTGGCAAGTCTGGATATGTCATCAGGAGTCAATACTTGACAATGCTCAAGAGCGAACCTGGCATCTTTACCGTCTATCCCGGTTGCCTTCAGAGCCCTTTCGTAGGCGTTAATTGCGCTCCGGTTGGCAGCGTCACCAATGCAATGTATCCTCATATTGAAACCAATTTTTAGCAACTCGGTCGCAGATTGAGCTATTTCGTCTTCACTTCGTCTAGGTTCCCCATAATAACCCGGATAGTCGCTGTACTCCTCAAGGAAATGCGCACCCCTTGATCCTAAAGCTCCATCTGCAAAAGCCTTGACTGATCGGACGAAGTATTTGTTATTATAGTTTAACGGTTTGCCCAGCTTTTTCGCCGCATCCTCCCTAACCATCTCGTTGATTCTTATCCTGAGCAAACCCACCTCGTAAAGTTTTATTCGTCTTTGAACCTCTTCATAGCCCGTCGTGCTGGCACCATGGATAGTCGTGAGTCCGCTGGCCACGGCCAATTGAGTCCCTTCTACGAGGTTACGACTTATTTCATAATCGGTCATTGGAGGTAAGGGTGGAATAAGACGTGTTAATTGTGCAGGTGCTCTTTCTACGAATTCGCCTGTGGGTTCTCCATTCTTGTCCTTCTTAATATGACCACCCGGAGGATCGGGAGTGTCGCGGGTAATGCCAGCAAGTTCCAGGGCTTTGCTATTGGCACCGCTGCCATGCGTGTATCGGCTAATATATACAGGATTATCAGGGGCTACGGCATCAATCAGCTCCTTACGGAATTCTGGCGGATCCCAAACATCTGACATCCAACCACTTAATACTAACCACCGTGGCTCAGGCCCCGGCCGCATTCCTTCCCCAGTAGCCAGGCAACGCTTTATCACTTCCTGCATTCGCTCTACAGAAGCCCACTCACCAATTGCAGCCCTGATGTCAGGAATTCGTGGATACAAAATTCTTTCTCCGTACCTAATGTGCACATGGGCATCATGTAAACCAGGGATTACGGTTTTGCCTTCCAGGTCGAAAACAAAGGTAAGAGGACCAATATAGGCCTTTACTCCAGCATCATCACCCACGTAGATGAACTGACCATCTTTCACTGCAATGGCAGAAGCTGTGCTGAATTCTTCATCAACAGTATAGATGTTACCATTGACGTATACTCTATCAGCTTCTGGGGCGTCACTAACCGCTGCCGGTGCTAGTGTGAAAGACACAAGCAGCACAAAAATAGAAAAGATACCAGACAATCTTTTCATTATATTCATCTTATATGCTCCTTTCTTAATTTCCCTGAATTATTCATAAAATCTGCCGACACTATATCCTATTTTCAATGATATGAACTCTTTCTGCAGGTTTTTCTCAAGATTAGTATTCAAACTTTCTTTCATGTCTAAAAATTAACTCTATGTCGGCATCTTTTACCCTTTGGGCGAGCCGATCTCACTGCATCTGCTTTGTTGCGGCCCAATCGCGGTGGATGACCACAGCTTCATGGGCCGACGCCTCGCATCTACAGCAACCTCGATTCGTGAATAATCCAGGTTTCTTAATATTATCCAAATCTTTCCTGTTTGCCAACAAGCATCTCCTTCTTGTCTTTTTTTCAGAGGCATACTTCCTTTCTTCCCTACATGCTCTAATAAATCGTAACAGTCTAGCTTTCCTCAAGGACTACGAGGATATTTTTATCATACCTTAAAGAATTCTTTCAACTTATTATCCTAAAGGTCTTCTCTATCATTTACCTGTTGAGCACGTCGGCTCTGAATCCTAGCTCGAAATACTGGCCCCGCCAGGGAAAGCCCAGCTCGGTGTAAATGAATTTGTCAAATACGTTCGACTCGGAGTAAGCGTAAAATCTAGCAAAAAACACAAAAAAAAGTCAAATAATGGAAATTATACTTTTCCGCTTTTCACAGCAGAATCGCTAAATTCTATGTATGTTAATGATGCCCTTCAACAAAGCGGCCGCGGCGGGTTTTTAGGATGAAATAAATTGTGAATTTGACATTGAATATGCCCGATTATACAATATGTCCGTTACTACCCATGATAATGTGATTATTTGATGAAAATATTTGCTTTTGTTGGAATTGCAGATTCAGGTAAAACACAGCTAATGAGGAAACTGATCGCCGTTGTTTCAGATTTTGATGCGGGAAAGGACATCCCTGTGTTTCATCCGAAAGACATTGAAAAAATTGCCGATTTCATGGAAAATTATCCTCAAGAAAAGGAGCCGCAGCTCTGGCTCGATATTGACGGTGTATCCATTCCTATGAATC
>Ga0209986_10001455_pt1 | contig 22646 bp, 21 predicted proteins | sample BlataG_FD_183168 | JGI IMG/M metagenome (GOLD analysis project Ga0209986, IMG submission 183168) | Deep subsurface microbial communities from Black Sea to uncover new lineages of life (NeLLi) - Black_00105 metaG (SPAdes) (version 2) | ecosystem: Environmental > Aquatic > Marine > Oceanic >... | reverse complement strand
GAAAGCCGAGCGGGTCCGCGCTGTTCCTGGCCCCAGATGGCCAGTGCAGTGAGGCCCACCAGCAGCCCGGCCATCACCAAAAAGAGCAATACCAGGCCCTGCGGGGTGTAGTACTCCATCAGTCGAATGCTCACGAAGACCCCAACCAGGATACCTACCATCATCATCGCCCACGTGATGGCAACAACTTTGCCCCTTTCCTCCTCAACGGTGAGGTCGGTGATGAGGGAGAGGTAAGCCGTGCCGGCCACGTACATCCCAACACCCATGAGCAGGAAAAGGGCCACGCCGACTGCCACGGCGGGCAGCGACCCCCGTTGGTTCGCGAGAAGGAAGGCCACGAAAGGTGCCAGCGCCGTGCTCAACGCGGTAAGGATCGTACCGAGGATGATGTACGGGGTGCGGTGGTAACCTCGCCACGGGCGTCGGTCAGAGCGGTGACCAAAGGGGATTGCGACAACAGCGGCGAAATAGTGGATTCCGATGACCACGCTCACGAGGGTCAGGTTCAGGCCGAAGTCCACTTTCATCACCCGGTTGAGGATTCCCAAGGTGAGTACTGATAGCATTCCGGCCGCAAACTGCCGCAAACCTAAGCGCAGGATTCGTGTTAGGGGCATGACGTACGTCCTCCGACAGATTCCGACTAGCCTGACAGGTTTAGCTCAACCCCGCCGACGCCAACCTTGAGGTTGATGAACAGCGTCACGTCTGACTCGCCATAGGCATCGTTCACTTAGGCATCGCCTTCTCTACTGAAGCCACTGGCATCCACGCCGCTCAGCGCTTTCTCAACATCCACGCGCACACCCACGTCCCGTGGTAGCGTAAGCTTCACCCCACCGACGCCACCACCGATGTTGGCGTTCTTCAACCCTTCTATTATGGTACTACCACCGACAACAACGCCAGGTCCCCCTGGGGAACGCCCCTGCTGTCAGTGGTGGCTCTTGAAGGAATGGCCAAGGGATTCGTCTGGAGGAGAAAGTGCTGTAAACGTCGTCTACCCCGTTTCTGAACCTCACCACTTGTGTCTGACCACGGCAATCTGCGAGCCCCAGACAGCTTCCACCTTCTCGCTGCGCTCTCGGAAGAACTCCCGACGCTGCTCTTGAGGTACCAGCAGGAACAGCACGCGCGGAGTACGGAAGGAGAACACTTCTTGAGCGCCGGTCTTCTCCGCCAACTCCCGCGTCTTGGTTTCGATGAATGGCTCTCTCTTGACGTGGGGGAAGTGCTGGTAGATGAGGAGGGAATGTCCTGCCTGGTACGTGGGGATCAGTTCGCTCCAATAGACATACTTGGAGGAATCCTTACGACCGCATGGCTTGGACTTGATCTCGATGCCGTTGTCGGGGTCGAAGAAGATGAGATCGCAGCCTTCGGTCACACCAGCGAAGGTCTCGAAATAGGCAACGCGACCCTCAGCGTCATCGGGGAGCAACCCTGGCGCAAAGCGACACGAGGGGAGTATGGCGACCGTCTCGACGCCACGGACGTCGCGCAGGTTCTGTACGAGGACAAGGTCTCTAAGATGGTCATACAGTTCGGGATCGTAACGACACCACTTCTGCGGCTGCTGTAGGTAGTCAGTCAGACTCCCATCGCTGCGACCATCGTCCGGGGTCAGCATCCAGCACACGGCCGTGGTGATCCTGCCGTCCCCCGAGAGCACCCGCAGCAGACCATACTTGCGATAGTCGTTGATGTCGCCGAAGTATTGGTTCTTCATCCAGTTCCATCTGGCACGCGGGAACGCTATCCCCTCCGGACGCAGAGTCAAAGTACCCGGAGTGCGGGATGGGAGTGGAATGCAGGACGTTGTGGGCCCGCGAAGTGCCGCCAGTGAGTGCGTGAGTTCCCGGGGCTATGCCTCATCCTCGGAGAAGTAGTCGACGAATGTAGATCTCTCGTCAAGAATCTCCTTGTAAACCATGCTCTCTGTGATCATCTTGACGAACTTCTCCAAGGACCCACAGATAGCTGCGGTGAGCACCTCCAGGTCTGGCAGTATGACAACAACTGTGCTCTCCCAACCCGCGAACCGGCTTGTCAGCCCCTTGGCCTTCTCAGAGGCATAGTACTTCTTTACGAACTCGTCATCTATCTTCAAGTACAGTGAGTCATCCGAGAATGACGCACTGTGTGGGGAACCTTCAAATGTGTATTCTGGATGGTGCACCATCCACGCGAAGGCCTTTGGGTGTTTGAAGAAGTTTGCCCACCTTCGCACTCGAATAAGGGCCTCAAAGTGGCGCACGCGATAGCCGTCTGGCACTCCTACGATATCGAATACGTCGCTGATCCTCTCCCACAGTAAGCTGAGGAGCAAAGCGTAAATGGCGAAGGACTGCTGCGGTACATATGGGCTGGTGCCATCTTTGCAGGTTTGCAGGAAATTCAAGATCCATTCTGTCATGTCGTCAGAGTTGCAGCCAAGGCAGTTGTGATCTTCGGTGCCCGGTTCGTCGAAACAGTCGTAGATTGAACACATAAGCTGTTCCCTCTGCACCGTGTTGTAGAAGATCTGGTATGGAGACTCGAACTGCCGGTGAGCCAAAACAGACAAATCCTGGCCCGCATCGCAAGAGGTCATGATGATACCTCCAACCAAACCAACGGCACAACGCCGCATCGCACTGGCCGCGCTGAGATGGTGGTCATCTCATCCCGGCTCACGTTCTGGCCGCACTTCGTCCTCGAATGCCTTGTACTTCACCGTCGGCTGCTCTCGAAGGACCCAGTCGAACTGAAGTTGGAGCTGAGATTGGGCAACTCCCAGTCTCTTCAACGCGCTTTGACAATACTCCTCGGATACGTCGATGTGTATGAATCTCCGCCCGGTCTTGTATGCCACAACCGCCACGGTCCCCGTGCCGCCGAACATATCGAGTACGATATTGCCGCGGTACGTGTAGAATTTGACCAAGCGGTAGATCAGTTCTTCAGGGAATGGGGCGGGATGTCCTCTACGGTTCGTTTCCGGGGGAATGTACCAATGGCCATCGGAGAATCTCTTGAACTCTTCAGCGGATATATCCGCCTCGGAAGAGTCTCCTTCCAATGCCCAAGTGTCCTTCGAAAAGACCAGAACGTACTCCCACGAAGGAACGATATGAGGATTCGAAGGACTCTTCCAACTACCCCAGGCGGTCCGCTTCCTCATCGTCTGCTTGTACCAGAGAATCTCCGTCCGGAAAATCATGCCGATTTCCCTTATCTGGTTTGCGAAGTCATGATGAATCGGCCGGAAGTTCTTGATACTCGTCGGAGCGATATTCAAGGCAAATCTCCCTCCAGAAACAAGGACCCTCTTCGTCTCAATCCACACTTTCTCAAGCCAACTGAGATACTCCTGGTAGACCATTTGGTCATTGTGATTGGCATAGCCCATTCCTACATTGTAGGGCGGCGATGTGATCGCCAAGTGAACAGTGTTGCTGGGAATCTCCTTCATGCGCCTTAGACAATCGCCACAGATTATCTCATTGATGAACTCCACGGTTGTCCCCCTTCAGTCCTCGCCCTTGTCATACCTATAAGCCGTCCTTGCTGTTGTGGGCCGGATCTTCTTCCCCGTCCGTTCTCTCACTTTCCTCAGAGCGCGCTGCCAATCCAGTGCTCCCTTGGACACCAACTGTATTAGGCTGGACAGGATATCCTCGTCAGGAAACGAGTCGAACAGGGCCTCAATCCTTGCTTCAACGGTTGGTTTGTACAGTATCTCTCTCATTAGCTCAGGTGGATTCCCGCCGGTCCAGGCCTGTTTGCCACTGTTGCACTCCTCGCACAGAGATTGGAGATTGGATTCCTCAGTTGGGCCTCCCCAATCTACTGGTATGATATGATCAATGACCAGTTTGACATCGTCATCTGGGCCGCGACCACAAGCCCTGCATCGAAAGCCATCACGCTGCAAAACGTGGAACCGTAACTTCTTGCTGACGCCCTTTCTCTCGCCACGGGGCTCTCCCTTCTCCGAAGAGAGTAGCCTGTTGTAACCATCTCCCCTAACCTCGATCTGCCAGCCTCCCTGTCTGAGTGCCCTGATGACACGAGGAGTATCGTTGAGGCCGGATACGTCGCGCAATTCCTGATTGTGAATCCACTCGCCCAGACGCTCCTGGAGGTGGTCTAGGATCAGCCTCTTGCCACTTCGCTTCCCCGTGGTCATCTCTACAAACCCCGCAAAACAAAAGTACCTAGTGCAAGTCGTGTCCAGTAAGGCCAATGAGGGGTGAGACGGCGGTCTTTCCGCCGGCGTCCGTGATCCACGGCTAGGATTATACACCATCTTGCCTCGATCCCCAATCCCGGGTCCTGCATTCTGCGACCACAGTTAGGATAGCACCAGCCAGCTGTCCTTCAGTGTGGTGCCCTCTGCCACCGAGGATACACCTGCGCGCCTAACCAGTAGAGAGCCCGCGAGTAGAGGTAGTCGTACAAAGGCGAGTGCCGCACAACCCTCTCCCGGAAGCCCCGCTTGAAGCGATATACCCCCCAGAGCACGGCCTCCATGTTGTCGCCCCCATCCCACTCCCTGCTTGCTCCCCGACGACCACCACAACTATCAACACGACACCCATCACCGATATCGCCGTCGCCACCGTCATCATGACCGCCCCGGCCACCGTTACCACCGTCGCGGGGACGCTCGTCGTCTGGAACTGTGGTTCGGCTCAGTACCGCCTCTCCAAGCAGGAGTGGATTCCCCTGCTCTCCAGTGTGCCCACTCGTCCGTGGGACCACCAGCGACACTTCAGATCAGGTCCAACAACCACGATGCGAGTATGCCGATAAACATGGCAAATAACATGCTAGAAAGGGTTCCAATCAGGTAGTACTCGGCGAACTCTCTCTTCTTCAGTTCCTGAAAACGCGCTACCGATTTCGCAGCAAGGATCAGCGCAATTGCTTCATATTGACCTACCAGCACGAAGGTCAATGTAAGAGCTCTTTCCAAACAGCCGACGGTGGCCCCTGCGCGCTCCAATCCCCCTGCCTCTGTGAGTTGCTGCTTTTCCAATATCACATGACGTACAAGGAAGTGCCCGACTACAACAGCTAACACATACGACAACAAGTAGATCAGTATTCTTGCCAGGATAGCTTCAAAGAATGTCATTCCACGCCCCTGTGAAGCAGTTTTGCTTTACTTTGCATTGCAAAGCCTTTTTGCTTTACTTCCCATTGTGACGCGTACTTGGCCTACCTCTTAGTTGTCACATGTCTGTGGCTTACTTCTGGTTGTCACCCGCCTGTGGCTTACTCTTGGTTGTCACCCAAATCCGGCTTACTTATGGATGCTACGCCATCAGTCGTCGCTCTCTTCCGAGTGCGAACACATATCCTGCAGGAGTTTGTTCACCACAGTTTCGCCTTCGGCGATCAGGTCCCAACCTCCAGCTTTCAAGATCTTCGACACCGTCTGCTTCGCAATACCGAAATGACTACCCAACTGCTCATAAGTGTAATCTGGATGCGACCTATAGTAATGCAATACTTCGCGTTGCCTATTTGTCCAGGAATTCTCCATGACCTCGATGAAGTGCAGCAACGTATTGATCGTCTCATCGGCTAGACTGGTTGTATCCGAAGATCTTAGCACGACGTTGCGCTTTCGCTTCTTGCAGAACTCTAGCGCACTTCTGGCTCTGTAGAAGGCATTTCCCCTCATGCCGATGTCCACATCCATTGGCTTCTCGATATCACCAACCCCAATCCCACAGTAGAATCCAACAGGCAATCCGCCCTTGATCGAACCATAGGCAGCATATGCGTGCTTCGGATCTCTGAGCGCCCCTTGGAACTCATCTCCGACAGTCGGCACGAAGTCTACCAGGATGTCATGCGAGAATTCCCTGTTGATTTGCTTCAAGGCAGCCTCCAACTTCTCGAAGACGCTGCCCCATTCATCCAGATCCCTTGACCGTTTAATGTCGCCAATCATAACACAGTGGCCCGACATGTCGCTCTCCTATGTTGCCGTACAACGGTTTTCCCATTGTCCGCGTTCCCGCAGCATCAGCCTTTGCTCCATGAGTGAGCAGGCCTCATCTGCGCACACTGCTGCGTCTTCAGCGCTCACCAGCCTCTGGCATTCACTTCAATTCCAGTGCTATTGTATGAGGGAGCAAGCGATAAGTCAACTCCTCTTGAGCGACCCGGTGCGAGGCCTAACCGCCATTTTGACCCAAGGGCATGGAGTTGGCAATCCCAGAGCGACATCAGCCACCTACTGACCTGCGCAACCGAGGATACACCTCCGTGCCCAGCCAGTACACGAACCGCGAGTAGACGTAGTCGTACGAAGGAGAGTGCCGCACTACCCTCCCTCCAAAGCCCCGCTTGAATCGGTACACCCCCCACAACCCGCCCCGCTTCAGCACCGCCTCCATGTCCTCCTCCCCCAAGCCCGCTTTGTGGGGGATGCCCCACAGGTCATAGCTGGTACAGCCCCGTTCCTTGGCCCAGGACATCGCTCGCCATTGGAGGAGATGGTTGGGCATGCGATTGCGGTGCCGCTCCGAAGAAGCGCCGTACAGGTACCAGGCCCTGGAACCAAGGGCGAAGACCATCAACCCGGCCAGGAGTTCCCCGTCGTAATAGGCCAGGAGCAGCTTCACCCGACCCTGCGGGGCGAAGATGCGCCAGGCCTCCTCGTAGTACTCCTGCTCGTGGATCGCAAAGGCGTCCCTGTCGCGGGTCTCTTCCAGCAAGCGACAAAAAGCCGGCAGGTCCTCCTGCGCTCCCTGGCGCACGGTAACCCCTTTCCGCTCCGCCAGGCGGATGTTGTAGCGGGTCTTGGACTTCATCCGCATCAGAATCTCTTCCTGGCCCCCCTCCAGATCCACTGCAATCGTGTTGGACGGCTGGATCGCACGCCTGGCACGCCGAAACCCTTCTTCGAGGAGAACCTCTGCCAGGGGATGTTCACCCTCGATGTCAGGCTCCACCTTCAGGAATGTGACTCCCTGCTCCCGCGCAAAGTCCCGCAACATCGCCAGCAGACGCTGCCAGGTTTCAGCATCGTTCGGCTCTGCGACGGGACCCTTGGGCACGTAGGCCATTCTACCCAGGGGAAGGTTGCGCACCAGAACCTGGACCAGGCCTTTGGCCTGCTTCCCCTTCTCATCCCAGGCTACAAACCGTGTCGCTTCCCAGCCAAAGCGGATCTTGAACTCCCCCCAACCCCACGACTGCAACAGGTGACCGCCTTTGCTGATCGCCAATTCATCCCATTCCTCTGGTGTGGGGAGCCTCAATCCATTATTGCCCGTTTGACCCGGTTCCATCAAGACTTGCGCCTTTTTGCAATCTAGCATATACTTGACCTTTGGGACTGCTGAACTCTATTATAGCCAGTGTGCCGCATTTTGACCAAACTAGAACCCAGCCAAGGCCCCGTTTTGACTTTCTCTTGCTAAGATGCTAAGATAGTCGTCGCGCAATTCGGAAATCATAGACACGCCCCGTGGAGGCGTGTGGACCCGTTGACAGGGGTGTGTCGGCAAAGGGGCTTTTGGCAAGGAGGTTGTGTCTGTGACAGACTACGCTCTCATAGGGTTGCTCCTGGTCGTAGCCGCCATTTTCCCCCTCATCGCCATGTTCTTTGGCTTCCTCTTGCGCCCCCGGAAGCCAGCCCCCGTCAAGAAGTCCACCTACGAGTGCGGTGTCCAAACCATCGGCCAGACGTGGGTGCGTTTCAGAGTTCAGTACTACATCTACGCCCTGATCTTCGTCATCTTCGATGTGGAGACCGTTTTTCTTTACCCCTGGGCCGTAGCCTATAACCAACTGGGCCTCTTCGCCCTCCTCGAGATGTTCATCTTCCTGATGATCTTGCTCGGCGGGCTGATCTACGCCTGGCGCAAGGGCGTTCTGGAATGGGTGTAGAGATCCAGCTCTCCAAACCAGCACCCGGGGCTAGGGAAGGGAGTTGACATGACCCAAGAAGATTTGGTACCCCCAGAGTTGAGGGGAAACGTTCTCATCGCGCCCGTGGATTGGATATACAACCTCGGGCGGGCGGGATCTGTGTGGCCCATGATGTTCGGCCTGGCCTGTTGTGCCTTCGAGATGATCGTCACCCTGACATCGCGGTACGATCTGGCGCGCTTCGGCATGGAGTTCATGCGCGCCTCGCCCCGTCAGACGGACCTGATGATCGTGGCTGGGACCGTCACCAAGAAGATGGCTCCGCAGGTGGTTCGTCTGTACGATCAGATGCCGGAGCCAAAATACGTCATGGCCATGGGCGCCTGCGCCATCTCCGGTGGCCCCTTCAAGGACGGCTACAGCGTGGTGCCTGGGGTTGACAAACTGCTCCCGGTAAACGTCTACGTGCCCGGGTGCCCGCCCCGGCCGGAAAGCCTGCTGGACGCCGTCCTGAAGTTGCACAAGGAGATCAGAGAGGAAACCATCCGCACATCCCCCTGGTATCGTAAGGACGTTGACCGAGAGATACCCGTCCCCGAGTATGGGCCCCGAGGCCTGGTGCTGCCGAAGGGGGAGAAGAGCGAATGACCGCCAGAGAGACCTTTGACCGCCTGGCAGAGAAGTTCCCTCAGTTTGCGCTAGCCTATGTGGAAGGCAAAGACCCCGCCATCTTGGTGCAGGGTGATAACCTGGTGGAGCTGGCCCAACAACTGCGGGACGAGCAAGAATACGACTACTGCTCCTCCATCACCAGCGTTGACTATCCGGACCACTTCGAGGTGGTCTATCACCTCTACTCCTGGAAGAAGGAAGGTGGCCCCGTGATACTAAAGGTACACGCCGACAGGGAGGACCCGAAGGTGCCATCGGTGGTGTCCATCTGGCGGGGGGCCGACTGGCAGGAGCGAGAGGTCTGGGACTTGATGGGTATACACTTCGACGGACACCCCAACCTCACGCGAGTCCTGATGTGGGAAGGGTTCGAAGGCCATCCCTTGCGCAAGGACTTCCCCGGCACCGAGGACGAATACGCGTTTGGCTAGTGCCCAGCGGAGACCGAGACTATGACTATGTTGAAGACCGAGACCGTCACCGTCAACTTGGGGCCGCAGCATCCCAGCACCCACGGCGTGTTCCGCATGATCGTCACACTGGATGGAGAGACTATCGTGGGTCTGGAACCAGTGGTGGGCTACCTGCATCGCAATCACGAGAAGATCGGCGAGAAGAACAACTGGATCCAGAACACCCCCTTCACCGACCGTCTCGACTACATCAGCCCCATGTCCAACGAGTTTGCTTATGTGCTGGCCGTGGAAAAGCTGGCTGGGATCGAGCCGCCGGAGCGAGCCAAATACATCCGCATCATCATGGTGGAACTGAACCGCATCATCAACCACATGGTCGCCGTGGGCTTCCTGCTGAACGAGCTGGGTTGCTTTTTTACCCCGATGTTCTATGCGTTGAGATGGCGGGAGTTCCTCATGGACCTGTATGAGATGACCGCTGGGTCGCGCATGATGCCCAACTACTTCTGGATCGGAGGAGTGGCCGCCGATCTTCCAGAGGGATTCCTTCCGGAGTGCAAGGAACTTGTGGCCGCCCTGCCCGGATTCATAGATGAGTACGAGCGGCTGATCACAGACAACGAGATTCTACAGATGCGCTGCCGGGACGTGGGCATCCTGCCGCCCGATGTGGCCGTCGCATACGGGTGCACTGGCCCGCTGCTGCGCGCCTCGGGCGTCCCCTACGATGTGCGCAAAGCCGAGCCCTACTCCATCTACGACCGTTTCGATTTCGACATCGTGGCGGGCACAGTGGGCGACGTGCTCGACCGATACCTGGTGCGCATCGCCGAGATGCGCCAGAGCGTGAAGATCGTTGAGCAAGCCCTCAGAGACCTGCCAGGAGGAGAGACAGCAACTCCCAAGAAGAAGACGTTCAGGCCTGCCGAGGGCGACGTCTACCATCGCATCGAGGCTCCCAAAGGGGAATTGGGCTTCTACCTGGTGAGCGACGGCAGCGTGAACCCCTACCGGTACAAGATCCGGTCTCCGAGCTTTGTGAACTTGCAGGCGCTGCCTTACATGTGCAAGGGACACAAGATCGCCGATGCGGTCATCATCCTGGGGAGCATTGACATCACCCTGGGAGAGGTGGATAGATAGACTAGGAGCTGGACATGCAGTCAATTCAAGGGATACTGGAGTTCGTTGACCAGATTTTCGTCAACCTGAGCCTCTGGTTCTCCTCCCTGTTGGCCAACTACTTGCCGGACTGGGGCGTGACCTTCATTATGATGTTCGCCACAGTCCTAGTCCTCGTGATCTTCGGCCTAGCGTCCATCATCTGGATCAACGTCTTCGAACGGAAACTCCTAGGTCGCCTCCAAGACCGGTACGGCCCCAACCGCTTTGGCCCCTGGGGGCTGCTCCAGTGCGTGGCCGACATGATCAAACTGCTGACCAAAGAGGATATCACGCCATCGAGGGCCGACCGCCTGGTCTACAACCTGGCGGCCGTCGTGCCGGTGGTTGCCACTTTCCTCGTCCTGGCTGTCCTACCCTTTGGCAGGGGTATGGTAGCCGCTGATCTAAACGTTGGGTTCCTGTACATCGTGGCTGTTGGCTCCCTGGGCACCATCGGCATCTTCATGGGTGGTTGGGCTTCCCACAACAAGTTCGCCCTGCTATCTGGCGTGCGCGCGGTGGCACAGATGATCAGCTATGAGATACCCATGGTCCTGTCAGTAGTGGGCGTGCTACTGCTGGTCGGCTCCCTGTCCATGGTCTCCATCGTGGAGGCACAGGGCGACTGGCGTCTGCCCTTCGTGGTGCTGCAACCCCTGGCCTTCGTCATCTATTTCACTGCCGCGGTGGCAGAAGTGAATCGCTCGCCCTTCGACCTGCCGGAGGGAGAGTCGGAGATTGTGGCCGGCTATCACATCGAATACACCGGCATCAAGTTCGCCATGTTCCTCTTGGCCGAATACATCAACGCTTTCAGCATCTGCGCCATCGCCACTACGGTGTTCCTGGGAGGGTGGCAAGGACCCATTCTACCGTCCTGGGCCTGGTTCTTCATCAAGGCTTACACCTTGTACTTCGTGCTTATCTGGTTGCGAGGTACCTTGCCCCGCTTGCGGGTAGACCAGTTGATGAACTTCGCCTGGAAGACGCTGGTGCCCCTGGCCCTGGCGAATCTGATGCTCACCGCACTGCTGGCGAAGCTGGTCCCTGCTCATAGCTTGGTTGGTGCTGTAGCCTACCTACTGGTCAATATCGTAGTCATCGTGTGCATCGCCCTGGTCAAGTATCCTGGTTGGAAGAGGGGGAAACGAGAGGTGGTGCTAGTTCCGAGGAGTACGGCGCCCCAGGCCAGGGGTTCGTAGCGAGGGATCCACGTCAGCGCTCATTGCGAGCCGATAACTGAGAAGGATTGAATCATGCTGGGCTATGGAATACTCAAAGGAATGTCGGTCACTCTGAGGCGTTTCATTGACACCTACACTGGGGACTTGAGACAATTTCCCAGAAGGTATGCCTCAGGTCCGGTCTACGAGCGGATGGGCATCACCCAACGAGGAGCCTTCACCATCCAATACCCCGAGGAGCAGATGCCTATGTTCCCCCGCTACCGGGGACCATTGATGCTACTGATAGATCCCAAGAAGGGCATCACCAAGTGCATCGCCTGCGGGCAGTGCGAGCGGGTCTGCCCCACGGAGAGCATCAAGGTCACCAGAGCTGAGGAGAAGGTCCAGGATCAGCGAGTGCCCGAGACCTACGAGTATGACATGAACACATGCATGTTCTGCGGTTTCTGCGTCCAGATTTGCCCGACAGACGCTCTGGCTCATTCCCCCGAGTTGGAGATGGGGACCTACAGCAAAGGCGACGCCCTTGTGCTCAACCTCGACCAAATGCTGGAGCTGGGCCGCAAGCATGCCCCCGACGGAGTATGGCCCGTGGAGGAGAAGGAGGCGGTGCCGTCATGACCATCATGCAGCTTGTCTTTCTTGTCTTGGCCGTGGTCGCCGTCGCTTCTGCCGTGGGTGTGGTCACCAGTAAGAACATCTTCTACAGTGCGCTGCTGCTGATCGCCTGTCTCTTCACGGTGTCTGGGTTCTATATCCTGCTGGAGGCACCCTTCCTGGCAGCGGTACAGGTCTTGATCTACGTGGGCGCCATAGCCGTCCTGATCATCTTTGCCGTCATGCTCACTGAGAGAATGATGAGCAAGACGGTCCGCGCGTTCAACGAGCAGTGGTGGATCGCCCTCATCGTGGCCATCTGCTTGGCGGGGGTGATGGTGTATGTCGTCCTCATCGCCAACTGGCAGGTCTCAGATGCAGCAACTCCCACCGATGCCGTCGCAGCCCTGGGCAAGACTCTGCTGAGCACCTACGTCCTCCCCTTCGAGGTCGCTTCTGTCCTCCTCCTGATGGCGCTGATAGGATCGATCATCATCGCCCGTGAGGAGAAGGCAGGGGAACAGTAAGGAGCGATGACGATGATACCTTTGACCTGGTTCTTGATCGTAGCAGCATTTCTCTTCTGCATCGGCCTGTACGGGGCCCTGGCGCGGCGGAACGCCATCGCGATCCTGATGGGCATCGAGTTGATGCTCAACGCAGTGAACATCAACCTCATCGCCTTCTGGCGCTACATAACGCCGGAGGTGCTCACAGGCCAGGTCTTCGCCATTTTCGTGATCACAGTGGCCGCAGCGGAGGCGGCCATCGGCCTGGCTCTGATCATCTCCATCTTCCGCAACCGAGAAACCGTCATCGTCGAAGACGTAGACATGATGAAGTGGTAATGAATCGCCGCGGCCTGCGATAGAGTAGTCTGGCAAAGAGGTAACTATGGAGAATCTTGTCACGCTGGTTCCCCTCATCCCCATCGTTCCCTTACTCACCTTCGCGATCATCGTGGTCTTCACCCGCCGGAACGACAAGCTGAGCAGCTATCTGGCGGTGGCCGCCATCGTCATCTCGTGGCTGCTATCCATGGTGATTGTCCTCAGCGCCTTGACCCAGATGCCCCAGTTCGCCGAGGAGCCAGCCGCCCATCTAACGCTGCTGCGCATTCCCACGGGCGCGACCACCCTGGATATTGGGGTGCAGATAGACCCGCTGACAGTGGCGCTGCTCTTCATGGTGCCCACCGTCTGTATGATGATCTTCATCTACTCCATGGGTTACATGAAGGGCGATCCTCGCTACTCCCGATTCTTCGCCTACATCTGCCTCTTCGCCACCGGCATGCTGGGCCTGGTCGTGGCCGACAACCTGCTGTTGCTCTTCATCTGTTGGGAGTTAATGGGACTTTGCTCCTATCTGTTGATCGGTTTCTGGTTCGAGAAACCAGAGGCGATGTGGGCTGGGCTCAAGGCTTTCATCACCACGCGCATCGGCGACGTCCTGCTCCTGTTGGGCATGGTGATGCTCTACTGGCAAACCGGTGCCTTGAGGTTCGAGACCGTGTTCGAGGGAGTGCAAGGTCTAGCGCAGACCAACCCCACTCTGATGTACATCATCGCCCTTCTGATCTTCGGCGGAGCCGTGGGCAAGTCGGCCCAGTTCCCGTTGCACGTCTGGCTCCCTGACGCTATGGAGGGCCCCACGCCTGTATCAGCACTGATTCACGCCGCGACCATGGTCGCCGCTGGTGTGTTCCTGGTGGCGCGGATGCTGCCCATTTTTGTGGTGCTCGAGGGCATGCCCGCTCTGGCCTGGGTCGCAGCCATCGGCGCCATCACCGCCTTCTTCGCCTCGACCATCGCCATCGCACAGGACGACATCAAACGAGTGCTCGCCTATTCGACCATCAGCCAGTTGGGATATATGATCATGTGCCTGGGCCTTGGTGGCTTCGTGGCCGCGGTCTTCCACCTCATCACCCATGCCTTCTTCAAGGCGCTCCTCTTCCTGGGCTCCGGATCGGTGATCCACGGCGCCGGCACGAACGACATGATGGAGATGGGCGGCCTGCGCAAGAAGATGCCTTACACGTTTTGGACCTTCTTGGTCGGCATGCTGGCCTTGGCAGGCGTGCCGCCGCTGGCGGGGTTTTGGAGTAAAGATGAGATCCTGGCCACCGCTTTCGTAGAGAACCAGGCGGTCTGGGTGATTGGCACCGTCGCCGCGTTCATCACCGCTTTCTACATGACGCGCCAGGTGTGTCTTACCTTCCTGGGCAAACCTCGAGACAAGGATATCCATGCCCACGAGAGCCCGCCGTTGATGTACGTGCCACTGATCGTCCTGGCTGTGGGCGCAGTACTGCTGGGCTTCCTAGGCGTTCCCGAAGACTTCCCCGTCTTGGGGCCACTACTGGGTAACCCCCTTCACCACCTCCTCGCCGACCAGTTCAAACAATGGAGCTATGTGCATCTTCCTCATGTGGAGTTCAACCCCTCCGTGCTTCTCGTCTCTGTCGCTATGGCACTGGGAGGCATTGGACTGGGATATCTCATCTATGGTCGGAAGCCGCTGGTCGCAGGCCAGAGAGACCCGTTGGAGCGGATGGGCGTCGTCTGGACCGTCTTGAGAAACAAGTACTACATTGACGAGATTTACCGTGCCACCGTCATCCGCGGCGCCATCGGCTTGGCGAACGTCTGCTTCAGGTTCGACTCAGGCATCGTAGACGGCACCGTGAACCTTGTCGGCAAGCTCACCGAACGCTGGTCCCACGTCAGCGGGCTCTTCGATACCTACGTCATCGATGGCATCGTCAACGGCGTAGGTAGAGTGACATCGGCCGTGGGCCAGGAGTTGCGCTACATCCAAACCGGTCGCGTGCAGAACTACATGATCATCGTCGTCATCAGCGTCCTGTTGCTGGCAGGCGTATTCCTGTACATGTAAGCGAACTTCAAGGAGGATGCATAAATGGAAGGCTTTCCTATTCTGACCTTGATCACCCTAACGCCCCTCCTGGGGGCCCTGGTGATTCTGGCCATCCCCAGGGAGAACGAGAGAACCATCAAGCTCTTCGCCATCCTGTTGAGCCTGATCCCCCTCGTCCTGTCGCTCATAGTGTGGTTCAACTATGATTTCCAGGCAGGGACCATTCAGTTCACGGAAGTGTATCAATGGATACCAACCCTGAACATCCAGTACCGCATGGGGGTGGATGGCCTGAGCGTGCCCATGGTCTTCTTGACCGCCCTTCTGACTGTCATCTGCCTCTACTACTCTTCCCACGTCATCAAAGTGAGGGTGAAGGAGTACTTCTTCTTCTTCCTTCTCCTGGAGATGGGGATGATGGGCGTATTCACCTCCCTCGATTTCTTCCTGTTCTACGTCTTCTGGGAGATTGGATTGGTGCCGATGTACTTCCTCATCGGCGTGTGGGGAGGGGAACGCCGTGAGTACGCGGCCATCAAGTTCTTCCTGTACACTCTGGCGGGCAGCGTGCTCATGCTGTTGGCGATCCTCGCCATGTTTTTCGCCGAAGGCACCTTCGACATCATAGAGATGGCAGCACGCCAACCCTTCTCAGACAACTTCGTGCTCCAGGCGATGGCCTTCTGGGGCATCTTCGCTGCCTTTGCCATCAAGGTGCCGCTGTTCCCGTTCCATACCTGGTTGCCTGACGCTCACGTCGAGGCGCCGACCGCTGGCAGTGTGATCCTCGCCGGCGTACTGCTTAAGCTGGGTTGCTACGGCTTCCTGCGCGTCCTGCTGCCCATATTCCCGCAAGCCTTCCAGGTGTTTGCTCCCATCGTGGGCCTCTTGGCTCTGATCAGCATCGTGTACGGTGCTCTGGTGTCCATGGCCCAGTGGGACCTGAAGAAGCTCATCGCCTACTCTTCGGTCTCCCACATGGGCTTCGTAATCCTGGGCGTGGCCGCCGCTGCCTACGCCGGCTCCAGCATGTCCAGCAACCCCGCGCTGCTGGACAGCGCGACGATAGCCGTCAACGGCGCAATTATGCAGATGTTCAGTCACGGTATCATCACAGGAGGGTTGTTCCTCCTGGTGGGTGTGATCTACGAGCGTACCCACACCAGGGATCTCAAGGCCTACGGCGGCCTGGCTACCAAGGTACCCTTCTACTATGCGGTGATGCTCATCACCTGCCTGGCCTCGTTGGGCCTGCCGGGTCTGGCCGGTTTCGTCGCTGAGTTCATGGTTTTCCGGGGCGTCGTGGCTATCATGCCCCTCTTGGCCGTCTTTGGAGTCCTGGGCGTGGTGGTCACCGCTGCCTTCTTCCTTTGGAAGATCATCCAAGGGATGTTCCTGGGCCCGCTCAACGAGAAGTGGGCCGACCTACCCGACATGGAGCGATACGAACTGCTGTGCATGGCTCCTTTGATCTTCTTTATGTGCCTCTTTGGCCTGTATCCGGTACCCATCATCAATATCATGAACAACACCGTCCACAGTCTGCTGCACACCCTGTCATTGCTCATCGGCGGTTAGGCCGGCGAGGGTTCCTTTGCGAATGGAGGTTCCAAATTGGACTGGGCTGAAACGCTGATCTTGCTCTCACCGCAACTGCTCCTCCTTCTGTGGGCTCTGCTGGTGTTGGGCCTGGACCTGCTGCTCAAGAAGGCCAAGGATAGCCTGGCCTACCTGGCGCTGGCCGGGTTTGCCCCTGCTTTGGTGGCCGCCATATACCTCCTTGCACAGGGCACGGACCGCAGCCTCCTATCCGGCATGGTGCGTGTGGATGCCTACTCGCTATACTTCACCATCATCGCTTGCCTCGCTTCCGGGCTCGTGATGCTGGCCTCCATGGAGTACATGAAGGCTCGCACCCGTTATCGGGGCGAGTTCTACGGCCTGTTGTTGCTGGCCACTCTGGCCATGAGCTTGATGGCCTCCTCCACGAACCTGATCATGATCTACCTCTCCATCGAGTTCATGAGCCTCACCTCCTATGTGCTCGTGGGCTACTTCAGGGACGATCCCAAGTCCAGCGAGGGCGGGCTGAAGTACTTCCTCTTCGGAGCCGTGACCTCCTCTCTGATGTTGTACGGCATGTCCCTGATGTACGGGGCGACCGGCACCACCGACCTGGCGGAGATCGCGACCTCTCTGGCGACCATGCAGGCCATCATGCCTCCCACACGGTTTCTGATCTTGCCCGCCCTCCTGTTCATGCTGGTCGGATTCTCTTTCAAGATGGCACTGGTTCCCTTCCATCAGTGGTCCCCCGATGCCTACGAGGGCGCGCCCACCCCTGTGGCCACTTTGCTATCCGTGGGACCCAAGGCCATGGGCTTTGCTATCCTCCTTCGAGTGTTGCTGACGGCCTTTCCTGCGTTCCAGTTCGACTGGGTAGCCATCCTGATGGGCATTTCGATCGTGACCATGACTCTGGGCAATCTGACGGCGATGCGCCAAACCAACATCAAGCGCATGCTGGCCTATTCCAGCATCGCCCAGGCAGGATACATCCTGGTGGGAGTGGTGAGCATTGTTCCCTTCACTGTCGGCATCCATGGCGTGCTCCTGTACCTGATGGCCTATCTGTTCACCAATGCCGGAGCCTTTGTCGCCGTCATTGCCTTCTCTCACGTGACCAACTCCGACGAAATAAGCGACTATGCCGGGCTGGTGAGAAGATCCCCAGCCCTGGCAGCGATGATGGTGATCTTCTTCATGTCGCTGGCGGGTTTGCCCCCCACGGCAGGTTTCGTGGGCAAGCTCTTCGTCTTTGGAGCGGCGGTGCAGGCAGGGTACTACTACCTGGCGATCATAGGTGTGCTCAACAGCGTGATCTCCGTAGTTTACTACTTCAACGTGGTACGCCAGATGTTCTTCGTTCCTCCGCCCACCGAGGAGCGCCTTTCCCTCCCACGCTTCCCCATGGCGGCCGCGATCATCTGCGTGGTGCTGGTTCTCATTATTGGCCTCTATCCTCAGCCCCTCATCGACCTGGTCGGCCAGTCAGTCACGCTCCTGGCTATGGTACGCTAGCTCGACCGACTGCCGACTCTTCCACGCAGAAATGCCACCCCGATGGGGTGGCATTTCTGCTTTCGCGGCTCGGGCCAATCGCACCGCCCGGCTTGTGGCATCTGAGAAGGGCTGAAGCCCTTACTACCAGCCCCGCCTGAGTAGCTGCTGAACGCAGTGAAGCAGCGTATCGAAGGGTGCGGGTGTCCTCTGACCGCCTTCCGTGCACCGGACCCCCTCCCAGTATGCTCAGGGCAGGAGCCCTTAGTGCAGATGAGAAGTTCACTGTTTCTTCGGCACCGGAAACGATCGGTACTCTCGGAAGATGGTTGGAAAATGATAGCCGTACAAGGGCACAAGGGTATGAGCGGTCAACTCCAGTGGGTTCCCGTAATCATCGTGAACATCAGCCCGGTTGGTGATGGTGAAACCCGCGAAAGAGGAGGTCACCGTCACCCCGTAAGTGATGGTAACGGGCGAGCCAACGTTTACAGAGCCTGTCCAGGCGATGACTCCGCCCTCCTCCATCCCTGTTCCACCACCGCTGATGGAAAGAGAGTTCGGAATGTACGTGGCATGATCGGGGATAGGGTTGACGAGGCTCGCTGCCAAGGCTGGGGCGACCCCCACATTGCGTAGTGTGATAATATAGGACAGAGGATCACCCGGTCTGGCGGTTGGTTTGTCCGCCTCCAGGCTGGAAGCGGAGAGGTCGGCGACATTGACCGAGGTTCTGGCCCAGCGGTCGAAGGTGATGCGATGCTCATCGTAGCCGACGCCGGCCACATTGGTGATGATCGTCCCCGCAGGCAGGGGATCGGCCACAGTTACTTGGTAGTTGACGATCACCGTCTCAGCGGAAGAAAGGGATCCGTCCCAGGACACCCGCCTGGTGACCGAGTCGTAGGTAGCCGTCGGCGGCGACAGCGTATCGGCCAGATAACTGGTCTCAACTGGCAAGGTGTTGGACACGTGAGCAGTGACCGTCTCCCACCCGTCGTTGTTGAGGCTCAGGGTATAGGTCATGATCCCGCCGCTGGCCACGACATTGCGGTCTGCGGTCAGCGCTGAGGTCCCCAGCCAACTCAGCCAACCGATGACGCGCTCCATGACCTGATTGGCCGCGGTGGTGTCCAGGGCTTCAAAGGGGAAAGCGAAGAAGACCGTCCGATGGGCCAGGGTACCATGAGCCAGGCCAACAGGCAACTCGTGATCACCCCGAAAGGCAACCTCGGCGGGGACGGCGGGGGTGAGCGCATCGCTGTAGTTCCTGAAGGGATAGGCCAGATCATAAGGACCCAGGTCATCACCAACGAGGCTGCCAGGCTCGCCCACCGCCAACGTAGTGGTCATGTCCTCGGTGTAGCCCAGGATGCCCAGATGGTCTTGCCCGAAGGATGTCAGACCGTTACTGTACAGGTAGTCCTGGCTCGAGAAGAACAGGCTTCCACCACCGTCCAGATAAATGGACAGTCTGGTCTCCTCTTCGACGGTCAAGGGCTGATACCAGTCGTAGCTGGTGAACCAGATAACGATGGGGTAACGTTGGAGGATCTCCAGAGGCGGGCTTTCCCAGGGCCACTCGTCGTTCACCTCCCAGTAGTCATAAGGGAAGCCCTTATCATCCAAGGCATTTTGGTAGTGGCTTTCCTCGTCGTACCAACGGTCATCGTCAACGAGCAAGATTGGGGCCGAGGTCTTGGTCGTTAGCGTAGCTGTGGCCACCACGGTTGGTGAGAGCACTGAGCGAGCCGTCAGGATGGTCGTGTCGAAGGCCTGCCAACCCTCGCCAGCCGGAATGTCCACCCACAGGTCAACATCAATGGAATCGCAGGGAGCCAAGTCAGCGGTGTCCGTCGCCAGCCTCGTGGGCCAGGTTTGGCCACTCAGCATCAGATTGTAGGTAGAGGCCGACCCTCCTTCGCCAGTGTTTCGCAGACGCACGGTGTGAGTGACCGTCGTCGCCGGCAGGCCGATTGCGGTCTGATCCGGGGAAGACAGTTCCACGCCAACCGTCTGCCGGGGACTCGTCAACCAGTCAATCGTTCGCTCCATCACCTCGCCACGAGTCTCTCTCTGGTTGATGGCCTCAAAGCCAAAGGAGAGATAGACAAGGCGATAGGGTAAGCAGAGTCCAACTCGTTGACCGCCGGAGCCATCGCTCTCGTATAGGATAACAGACGTAGCATGGTCCGGGTCGGCCACGGCGATCTCATCAGGATAAACCTGATTATCGGCTCCATCGCCATCCTCAATTGCCAGAGCCAAGCCGTTGAAGATCTCGTCCGTGACACCCGTCAGGCTGCGCGTACCGGCATCATCCGCCACGTAACTGGCTTTCAAGTAGTCTTCATAATGTTCAGCCCAGGTGAAAGGAGATCCTCCACCATCCCAGTAACCGATATCCTGGCCGGTGAGGAAGAGGCGCCCGCCTGCATCCAGATAACCGGTCAGGGCTTCCCAGGCCATGATGTAGCCCGGTGAGTCCTGAGGGCAGGACCAGATGACGACCTCGTAGGGCAAGAGATCATCTTCCCTGGGCACATCGTTCGGCGTCTCGAAGAGTTCATGGATGATCCAAAGGTCGTAGAGGTAGTCCAAATCATCGAGAGCCTGCCGAAAGTAACCAATCTCGCTACCGCCATACCACGCCCCGCTATCCACCAGAAGAACGGTGGGAGCCGTCGGCAAGGCGAAGTCACGAGTGGTAGTCTGTCCGACGACGATGGGCACATCGTGCGCCCAGGCTACCCGATGGCTAGGGCTTTCCACGCGTATATCGTAGGTCCCGGGCGGCAGCGCCAGGCTATACAAACCTGTAGCTGGATCGGTTTGACTTGTGGCTGGAGTGCCGGAGACGATCACTGTAGCCGGGAGGTAATCTCCAGTACTGACCTCCGTCACCCGCCCTACCAGAGCACCCACAGGCGAAGGATCGAGAGCGAAATCCTCCACCGTGGTCGTTCCCGTGATGATGACCACGTTGTAGGCGGTCGACGGCTCGTAGGCGAAGGCCGTGGCGGTCACATCGTAGGTATCCGGGGCCAGGGCCAACGAATAATGCCCCTGGCTGTCAACGATTGCTTCTGCCGCCGACCCTCCGGCGTGTGGGGTGACGGCGATGAGCGCTTCTGCCAGCGATGCCCCATTGGTCGAGTCAGTCACTGACCCCACTAGGAAACCGGCATTGCTCACAGCGGTCACAGCATTGTAGGCGTCAACGCGCCCCCAGCCATGATCGTTATTAGGGACTGCATCTCCCAGGCTCACGGCTGTACTGGTAATCACCTGCTCCATCTCGGTGCTGGTCAGGCTCGGCTCAGCCTGAGAGAGAAGAGCAGCGACCCCTGTGACGTGGGGTGCAGCCATAGAAGTGCCGTCTTTCTCGTCATAGCTTCCACCCGGGACACTCGAGCGGACATTGACGCCAGGGGCGGAGACTTCGGGCTTGACCTCAGACCAGGGTGACGGGCCACGACTGCTGAAAATCGCGATGTAGTCATCGCTATCGGTTGCTCCTACCGCAAAGGATTCCGGGTAACTGGCCGGTGAACCCACCGTGGATTCCCAGGGCCCGTCGTTGCCAGCGGAAAAGACAGGGAAGATGCCCGCCGCACGTAGGGCCTGGACATCTGGGAGGAAGGTCTCCAGATAACCTTCGCTACTGCCCCACGAGTTGTTAACCACATCTGGGGCATCGTCCGTGCCGGGATCCCCATCCGGGTCAAGCAACCATTGAAAACCGGCGTGGAGCCAACTGTCGTAGGTGTAGCCCTCGTCACTGAAGACCTTGGCGGCGATCCAGCGAGCGCCAGGAGCCACCCCGATGGCGGGGTCTCCTCCGCCTACTATGGTGCCCATGGTATGGGTGCCGTGGCCATGGCCGTCGCCAGGATAAACGTAACCTTCGTCCGTAGCACAGTACCAGTTGCCCGCGTGCCTGTGCAGGCCGTGGTCGTCGTAGCCCCGGTACTTGGTCAGCAAAGCCGGATGTTGCCAATCCACCCCGCTGTCCATATTAGCCACCACCACACCGGTGCCATCTATGTCCAGAGCCTGCCAGACTGAGTCGGCCCGGATTTTGGCGATGTTCCACTCCACGGGCTCGCTTCCCTGTCCCCTCTCACCGGTCTCTTGCTCATCCAAGTAGGTTATGTGGTCAGCGCGGATAACCTTCACCTCCGGGCGTGCCGCCAGGGCAAGAAGAGTCTCGCGATCACCTTCAACGGCCAGACCGTTGAATACCCAGTAGGGGGTATAGCGCCTCACTTTTCCATGTGTCTGCTGCCCGTCCAGATAAGCCCTCAACTCACCTTGCGACCGTTCAGCCGTGGCCTGCAAAGCCATGACCACTACCTGCCTGCGCTCCGAAGCGCTCACCCGGCCGGCAGTAGCAGCAGCAAGATCGGCCTCTTCTCTCAGGTAAACGATGAAGGGAACTGTCCCCCCTTCCCCTTCTATCATCTCTTTGAGAAGAGCAGGTTCGATTCGGCCTAGAGTTTCAGGAGCAATGGATGGTGGAGCTTGCCCCTCGGTCTCCAGTTCGGGGTCTGTACCTTTGACCGGAGGTGGAGGAGGGGTAGCCCCAGTCGAGGAGGGGAGAAGGGCCATTGACAAGAACAAGACCAGGATAAGACTAAGAGCCTTACGTCTCATCGTCTCACTGCTATCAAGCCGCTGACCCTCCCCTAGTTTTGTGGACACGGAATTAAGCAAAGTTCACGCTGCTGATGATAGAGTTGCTCATAGGCCTCCGGGCTGCGATAGTCCAGCGCCGAGTGGAGCCGAC
>Ga0209986_10001454_pt1 | contig 22648 bp, 14 predicted proteins | sample BlataG_FD_183168 | JGI IMG/M metagenome (GOLD analysis project Ga0209986, IMG submission 183168) | Deep subsurface microbial communities from Black Sea to uncover new lineages of life (NeLLi) - Black_00105 metaG (SPAdes) (version 2) | ecosystem: Environmental > Aquatic > Marine > Oceanic >... | reverse complement strand
AGTGTTTTTTACTATCATTGTTGAATACATTCAATAAAAACACTAAAATTCATCTCTATGATGCTTATTTAATTAAAAATACAAATATGATCAACAACATTTTGTGACCTTTATGCCCGCAATGACTTATTATCATGTAGCTTTGGGAAAATGCTTAAAGCTTGATTTTCAATAATTGTTTATTACAATTTTTAACTGAATTCAGAAAGGAGGAAAATATGAATAATACTCTTATAAAACTACCAATTCCTTACAACGAGCCAGTTTACGGTTATGCTCCAGGTAGTCATGAACGGGAAAGCTTAAAAGCTCAACTCAATAAGATGTTGGGGGAAGAGATTGAAATTCCTCTAATCATTGGTGGAAAAGAAGTTCGTTCTGGGAATTTAAGTGACTGCCGCTGTCCTCATGACCATCATCATCTCTTAGGTCGCTATCATAAGGCAGGACCCGGAGAGATAAATAAAGCTGTAGAGGAAGCTAAGAAGGCTTGGAAAGATTGGTCAGAGATGGATTGGGTCTCCAGAGCTTCAATTTATCTCCGGGCTGCAGATCTGTTAGCCACCAAATATCGCGATATCTTAAATGCGGCGACCATGCTTGGCCAATCAAAAACAGCTTTTCAGGCAGAAATAGACTCAGCTTGTGAGTTGATTGATTTCTACCGTTTTAATCCTTATTACATGAGACAGATATATTCCCAGCAGCCTGATTCTTCTCCTGGAATATGGAATTATATGGAATACCGTGCCTTAGAAGGATTTATTTTTGCTGTAACTCCCTTTAATTTTACCTCCATAGCCGGCAATTTGCCAACATCTCCAGCTTTGATGGGAAATACAGTATTGTGGAAACCTGCTTCCTCTGCTGTTTATTCAGCCTATTTCCTGACTAAGTTATGGAAAGAAGCAGGATTTCCCGGTGGAGTGATTAACTTTATCCCGGGCCCTGGACGTTATGTAGGAGATCCTGTTTTAGAAAAGCCTGATTTGGCTGGCGTCCATTTCACCGGGAGTACACCAGTTTTTCAAAGCATGTGGAAGACAATTGGTACCAATATTAAAAACTACAGGAGTTATCCCAGGATTGTAGGGGAAACAGGGGGCAAGAACTTTGTTTTTGTCCATGCTTCGGCCGACCCTGAAGCAGTAACTACTGCTTTAATCCGTGGGGCTTTTGAATATCAAGGGCAGAAGTGTTCCGCTGCAAGTCGGGCTTATCTGCCTTCGAATCTTTGGCCTTCCTTAAAGGCTCGATTGGTGGAAGAGATTAATACTATTAAGATGGGAGATGTGACGGATTTTACAAATTTTATGAATGCAGTCATAGATAAATTAGCCTTTGATAGTATTGTGGAATTCATTGAATACGCAAAGAAATCGAAAGAAGCTCAAATTATAAGCGGAGGGAAGTACGATGATTCAAAAGGCTATTTCATTGAACCCACTGTTGTTGTTGTGACCAACCCCAGGCATAAATTGATGGAAGAAGAAATATTTGGACCAGTCCTTACTATCTACATTTATCCTGAAAATGAATTCAAAAAGACTTTAGAACTCTGCGATACAACTTCTCCTTATGGTCTTACTGGAGGCATTTTTGCTACTGACAGGAAAGCTATTGAAGAAGCTTTCAAGAGCCTCCGCTATTCTGCTGGAAACTTCTACATTAATGACAAGCCCACTGGGGCGGTTGTTGGTCAGCAACCCTTTGGCGGAGCCAGGGGATCAGGTACTAACGATAAGGCTGGATCTTTGTTGAATCTCCTCCGTTGGACAAATGCACGGACTGTAAAAGAGAATCTTAATCCCCCGAAGGATTACCGCTATCCCTTTATGTCTGAGGAATAAGAAAAGAGAAAAAAAATAATATAAAAAAGTGAGAGGAAAAATAAATGAAAGCATTACTAGAAAAATTGCAAATCGGAGATGAAAACTTTGGTGCCTGTGCAGGTTCGGATGCCTGGTTTGAGGATACAGAGGGACGTGAGTTGGTTTCATACAATCCTGCCAACCAGGAACCCATTGCCAAAGTTATTCAGGCAACAGAAAAAACTTATGAACAGGTTGTAGCCCAGGCTGCAGAAGCTTTTAGGAGCTGGCGTATGCTGCCCGCTCCCAAGCGCGGGTTGATTGTCCGAGACCTGGGCCAAGCACTGAGAGAATTAAAAGAGCCCTTAGGTGAACTTGTAGCCCTTGAGATGGGAAAAATCAAGGTTGAAGGTGTGGGTGAAGTCCAGGAAATGATTGATATCTGCGACTTTGCTTTAGGCCTTTCTCGCCAGCTTTATGGTTTAACTATACATTCGGAGCGCCCAAAACACAGGATGTACGAACAATGGCATCCTTTAGGGGCTATTGGTGTGATTACAGCTTTTAATTTTCCCGTAGCTGTCTGGGCCTGGAATGCAGCTATAGCTGCTGTTTGCGGGGATACTGTAGTCTGGAAGCCCTCTTCTGAAACGCCTTTAACTGCTATTGCTGTCCAGTACGTAACAAACAGAGTTATGGATGATTATGGACTCAAGGGGATTTTTAATCTCCTTGTCGGATATGGTTCTGTAGTTGGAGAAAAAATGATTAATGATAAACGGCTTCCTCTTATTTCTTTTACTGGCTCGACAAAAATGGGACAGAAAGTTGCCGAAGCAGTAGCAGGCCGATTTGGCCGGACTATACTGGAGCTCGGCGGTAACAATGCCGTAATCGTTGCCGAGGATGCTGATCTGGATATGGCTACAAGGACTATTCTGTTTGGAGCGGTGGGAACTGCTGGCCAGCGTTGCACTTCTACCCGTCGAATTATAATGCATAAGTCTATTGCCTCAGAGCTTAGCAAGAGAATTATCAAGGGATACAAGCAGGTACGTATTGGAAATCCTTTAGAGGAAGGTACTCTCATGGGGCCTCTTGTAAACAAGGCTGCTGTAGAAGATATGATGGCTGCCTTGGAAAAAGTAAAAGAACAGGGAGGAGAAGTTATCTACGGAGGAAATCGTCTTCCTGAAAAAGGGGAGCAGTTCGTAGAACCCACTATCGTTAGAATGTCGGCCCAGACAGAGATTGTTCACCACGAAACATTTGCACCCATCCTTTATCTTCTCGAGTATGAAGATTTGGATGATGCCCTCAGGCTTCATAATGAGGTTCCTCAGGGTTTATCAAGTGCAATCTTTACCAAAAATTTATTGACAGCGGAAAGATATCTTTCTCATGAGGGTTCAGACTGTGGCATTGCTAATGTTAATATAGGCACGTCTGGGGCTGAAATAGGGGGTGCTTTTGGTGGAGAGAAAGAGACAGGGGGTGGTCGAGAGTCAGGTTCAGATGCTTGGAAAGGATACATGCGTCGCCAGACTAACACCATTAATTGGTCTAAGGAACTTCCTTTAGCTCAAGGAATAAAATTTGGAGATTAATAGTTAAAAAGATTTCTTTAGATACCACAATTGAAGAGCTTGTTAGAGAATACCCTGAAGCTGTAGGTTTTTTTGCCAGAAAAAATTTACGTTGCATTCGTTGCGGCGAACCTGTGTGGTCTACTGCGGGAGAATTTTTAAGGGATGAGGGTATAGAGAATCCAAGCCTTTTAATAGATGAATTAAATAGGTTTATTAGTAAGAAAAGGAATAGTAGTCTTTAGGATAGCATCTTACTTTACAGCTATAAAGGAATAAGGGTAAGGTCTACACTTTTAACTTTTTTTTTAATTTTGTGTTTATGGATGTTATTATGAGAAGCTTTAGCGGCATGGCAATCTCATCTTGGTAATATCATTGCGAGACGCGAAAGATATTCCTTGCTCTATTTATAACAGGATGTACAATTTTTGTTTATTCTCATTTTGTTATTGATAAGTTGCAGTATTGATACCAAGTACGTTGCTTACTCGTGATGAAAAAAAGTTAAAAGTGTAGACCTGACCCTAGTATTGATTATTTATAATCTGTTTAGTAGACTGGTTAGAATATGATTAAAGAAGAATCTATAAGCTTCAAACATATTGCTGTTGAAGGTGTTTTAAAATCTGGTAAAACAAAATTTGCAAAAATTTTAGCTGATAAAATAGGGGGAAAAGTTGTTTTTGATAAGATAGATAATCCTTATATTAAAGACTTTTATGATGAAAAAGAAGGGGCAGCTTTTATTTGCCAACTGGTTTTTTTAGTCAGCCGGTATCATCAGCAGGCCAGGCTTGCCCAAAGAGATTTATTTGAAGAGAGGGTAATCTGTGATTATCTATTTGAAAAAGACAAGATATATGCATATCAAATACTCTCTGATGATGAGCTCGTCGTTTATGAAAGAATTTTCAGTATTTTATCTGAGAGAATTGTCAAACCTGATTTAGCTATTTACCTTCAGATTTCTTTGCCAACGCTTTTAAAAAGAGTTGCTGATGAAGGAAGTCTCTTGGAAAAGAATGTATCAGAGAAATATTTTGAGGATATTTTAGAAGCTTTTGATTATTTTTTCTTTAATTACCAGGCTACTCCAGTTTTTGTGGTCAAAGCAGATGAGTTGGATTTTGATCGGGAAGAGGATATAATAGATTTGATTAATCAGATTAGACAGATGAAAAAAAGTCCTTTGTATTATGTTCCCCTCGGCAAAGCTAATAAAGATTCAGAGAAGAAATAAAAAGAAAAAGCTCAAAGGTCTTCCCCAAGGCCTGAGACTTTTTAATAATTTTATTATTTTTACTTTACCTCAATCTCGATGTTAAAGGCGAGATGGGGAGAAAGGATTTATCATGTCAGATGAAAAAACCCAGAAAATAACAATTCCCTCTCTTCAAGCCAAAAAAGAAAAAAAAGAAAAAATTGTCGCCCTGACAGCCTATGATTTTCCAACAGCAAAAATTGTTGATGAATGTGATCTAGATATAATTCTTGTGGGAGATTCTCTTGGAATGGTAGTCTTGGGCTATGATAACACCATTCCTGTGACTATGGATGAAATGATCCACCATACAAAAGCTGTATCCAGGGCCACAAGAAAAGCTTTGGTCGTAGGAGATATGCCCTATTTTTCCTTTCATCTATCAGTTGAAGAATCTATTTACAATGCTTCCCGTTTTCTAAAAGAAGCAGGAACAGAAGCGGTTAAGGTCGAAGGAGCATCCAGGAAAAGGCTGGAATTAATTAAAGCTATGGTTGAGGCTGAGATTCCTGTTATGGGGCATGTTGGTCTTACACCTCAGTCCATTCACCATTTAGGACAATTCAGTGTAAGAGGAAAAGATGTTGATGAGGCCAAAAAAATAATCACTGATGCCCTGAATCTTGAGAAAGCAGGAATTTTTTCTCTGATTCTGGAGTGTGTTCCTCTGGAAGTTGCTCGAATCATTACTGAGAGGCTTAAAGTGCCTACCATCGGAATAGGAGCAGGTCCCTGGTGTGATGGCCAAATTCTCGTTTTCCATGATTTAGTTGGTTTTTCCAATGGATTTTTGCCAAAGTTTGTCAAAAAATATGCAGAACTTAATGAGATTATAAGTCAAGCAGTGAAAGGATATAGGAATGATGTAGAGAGAGGAAATTTTCCTGATGACAGTCATTCTTACCACTTGAAATCGGAAGTTTCTAAAAAATTATTAAGTAATAAATAAAAGAAATTATTAAATTGAAAAAGATAAAAAAAATAAAAAAAATGAAATCAGTGGCTGGAGAAATAAAATCCCAGGGCAAAATCATTGGATTTGTACCTACTATGGGTTATCTTCATGAGGGTCATCTGAGTCTTGTCCGAAATTCAATTCAAAAGACAAATACAACTGTAGTCAGTGTATTTGTTAATCCTGCTCAATTTGGACCAAGAGAGGATTTTAAAGACTACCCCCGAGATATAAAGCAAGATATCAAGATTTTAGATAAAGAAGGAGTTGATTATCTATTTTTTCCAGATACAGATGAGATGTATCCCCGAGGCTATAAGACTTATGTTGAAGTTCTGGATTTACAGGAAAAGCTTTGTGGCCGCTCTCGGTCTATACATTTCAAAGGGGTTTGCACAGTTGTCCTTAAGCTTTTTAATATTATCAATCCTGATATAGCTTTTTTTGGTCAGAAAGATACTCAACAAGCTATTATTCTAAAAAGAATGGCAGATGACCTTAATCTGAAGGTAAAGATTGAAATTTTGCCCATAATTAGAGATAAAGATGGTCTTGCCCTTAGCTCTCGTAATGAATATTTGAGCTCAAAAGAAAGGCAGGCTGCCCTGATTTTGCCCAGGAGTCTTCAGAAGGCCAAAAGGAAAATAGAGGAAGGAGAGAGAAGAACAGCAGTTATCATCAAGAAAATAGAAGAGATGATTGGAAAGGAACCTCTGGCAAAAATAGATTATGTAGAGATAGTAAATCTGGAAGAACTGAACGCAATAGAAACAATTAAGAAAAGAGCTTTGCTTGCCCTTGCTGTTTTTATAGGTAAAATAAGACTTATTGATAACATTATAATTGAGATAAAAAAAAAGGGGGCAAGGTTTAAGGAGTAAGAAAAAATGAGAAGAATAATGTTGAAATCAAAGATTCATCGAGCAACAGTAACCGAAACGAATATCGATTATGAAGGCAGTCTCACCCTGGATGAAAGCTTAATGGAAGCTGCTGAGATGATGCCTTATGAACAAATTCATATCTACAATATTTCCAACGGGGAAAGATTTTTAACTTATCTTATTAAGGGTGAGAGAGATTCTGGAATGGTTGGAATTAATGGAGCTGCTGTCCATAAAGCTAAGAAAGGGGATAAAATAATTATCTCTGCTTATGTTTTATTAGAAGAGGATGAGATGGATTTTTTTATGCCGAAAATATTAATCCTTGAAAAAGATAACAAAATAAAAGAAGTAAAATAAATACTTTTTATTGTATTTTGCTAATCTAACTGGTAATTTGGGGCTTCCTTGGTGATGATAACGTCATGGACATGACTTTCCCGAATTCCTGGAGTTGATATCTTTATGAATTTCGCTTTGCTTTGAAGCTCTTTGATGGTTTTACAGCCTGCATAACCCATGCCTGCCTTAAGGCCTCCGACCATCATCTGGATGATATGAGCAACACTTCCTTTGTAAGGGACTCTGCCTTCAATTCCCTCAGGAACAAGCTTGCTTTCGCTCAGAGGAAAATCCTGAAAATATCTATCCTGGCTCCCTTCTTTCATGGCTTCTAAGGATCCCATGCCCCGATAAATTTTGTAGGAACGGCCCTGATATATAACTGCTTCTCCAAGGGATTCATCAGTCCCTGCCAGGAGGTTTCCCAGCATGACTGAACTCGCTCCGGCAACAATGGCTTTAGTAATGTCTCCTGAGTATTTTATGCCTCCATCAGCAATGAGGGGAATATTTTTTTCCTTGGCAACCTTGAAAACATCGGCGATGGCTGTTATTTGAGGGATTCCAGCTCCAGATATGACCCTGGTTATACAAATTGAACCAGGACCAACACCCACTTTTACTCCATCTACTCCCAATTCGATAAGCTCTTTGGCTGCATCTGATGTGCCAATATTGCCAGCGATAAGCTCTTGTTTTGGGAATTCCTTTCGGAGCATTTTGATAGTATCTAAAACTCTTTGGGAGTATCCATGAGCTGTGTCAATCACCAAAACATCAACTTTTGCTTTAATTAAAGATTTTGCTCGTTCTAAAGTTTCCCCTCTTACACCAATAGCTGCTCCAACTCTTAACCGTCCTAAATCATCCTTTGAAGCATAGGGATATTGAATTCTTTTAAGAATATCCTTGTAGGTGATTAATCCTTTCAGGAAAAAATTCTCGTCCACCATCAGAATTTTTTCAATTTTATGTTTGTGAAAAAGTTTTTCTGCTTCTTCTAAAGATGTTTCTAAGGGGACTGTGATTAAATTTTTAGTCATGACTTTTTCAATAGCCAGATTAAGGCGTGTTTCAAACCGGATGTCCCTGTTTGTTAAAATTCCCAATAATTTGTTATTTTCATCTGTAATCGGAAGGCCTGATATTTTATACTTTTTCATGACCTCTTTGGCTTCATAGATTTTATCCTGAGGTCTCATAGTTATGGGATCAACAATCATGCCGCTTTCATGGCGTTTTACTTTGTCTACTTCTTCAGCCTGTTTTTTTATAGATAGATTTCGATGGATAATGCCAATTCCTCCTTGCTGGGCTAAGGCAATGGCCATTTTTGATTCTGTCACTGTATCCATGGCAGAACTGACAATGGGAATGTTTAGGCTTATATTGCGGCTTAATTGAGTTGAGAGATCTGCTTGCGCCGGCATTATGCTGGATTTTGCGGGCAGGACAAGAATGTCATCAAAAGTTAGACCTTCTTTTATCTTTTCATCTAACATCTTTCCACCTCATTATCTTCTCTTTTTTTTTTTTCTTTTTTTGGGAATTAAGGACCTGGCTTGCTTGATTCTTGGGGATGAAGCAGCTTGAGGCCTTTGGTAATAAAGGGATTGCTCCTGTCTTGTTGGCAATTCTTCTTGTACCACTGGCTGGAGGAGAAAAAGGTAACGGATAGTTTCTTCTTCAATTCTGTCCATCATAGCTTGGAACATATCATAGCTTTCTTTTTTGTATTCAACTAAAGGATCCCTTTGGCCATAACCACGAAGGCCTATGCCTTCTTTAAGATAATCCATGCCTAATAAATGGTCTTTCCACTGAGAATCTATGATTTGAAGTATAATATATCTCTCGATTTCTCTTGCCTGGGCTTCGCCTATTATTTTTTCCTTTTCTCCATAATTGTTTTTCAGAACTGTAAGAATTTTTTCCTTTAATTCATCATAATTTATGGTTTCCCAGTCTATGTTTAGTTCCTCAATGTCTAATCCAAACTGGGAAGCAATAGATTTATAAAATCCCTCTGCATCCCAGTCTTCAGGAGATTTCTCCTTGGGAGTGTGGTTTTCCATAATCCAATCGACAAGAGTTTCGACCAATTCCTGGATGTACTCTTTCATATCTTTTCCCTTGAGTGTGTCTTTTCTCAGGGAGTAGATGGATTCTCGCTGTTTGTTCATTACATCGTCGTATTCCAAGAGGTGCTTTCGAATGGAAAAATTTTGGCCTTCAACCTGTTTTTGTGCTCTTTCAATGGCTCTGGAAACCATATTGTGCTCAATAGGAACGCCCTCTCCCATGCCGATTCTTGACATTAAACCAGAAATCCTGTCGCTGCCAAAAATCCGCATTAAATCATCCTCTAAGGAGAGGTAAAAGCGGGAAGCGCCAGGGTCTCCCTGCCTTCCTGCCCTTCCGCGGAGCTGATTGTCAATTCTCCGGGCTTCGTGTCTTTCAGTGCCAATAATATAAAGTCCGTCCATGGCAATAACTTTTTTCTGCTGGTCTCCTGTTTTTTCTGCTGCTTCTGCTAAAGCTTTTTCCCATTCTTCTTGAGTTGCTTTCAGAGGATCTATTCCCTTTTTGTTAAGGTATTCTTTGGCCAGATACTCAGGATTTCCTCCTAAAAGAATGTCGACTCCTCGGCCGGCCATGTTGGTAGCAATAGTTACAGCTCCGATTCTTCCAGCTTGAGCTATGATTATGGCTTCACTTTCATGATACTTAGCATTTAGAACAACATGATTTATTCCTCTTTTTCTCAACAGAGAACTCAGATGTTCTGAGTTTTCGATAGATATTGTCCCAACCAGCACAGGTCGTCCCTTCTTATAATTCTCCTCTATTTCATCAACGGCCGCATTCCATTTTTCTTTGGCGGTGCGATAAATAACGTCCGGAGATTCATAACGGACTAATGTTTTGTTAGTGGGAATTTCAACCACATCTAAATCATAAATTGCCTGAAATTCAGTGGCTTCAGTAACTGCTGTTCCTGTCATTCCGGCCAGCTTGTTGTACATCCGAAAATAGTTCTGAAAGGTAATGGAAGCCAAAGTTTGGTATTCTTCTTCAATACGGACTTTTTCTTTAGCTTCGAGAGCCTGGTGGAGGCCGTCGCTGTAGCGCCTTCCAGGCATAAGCCGACCTGTGAATTCATCCACTATAATCACTTTGCCTTCTTTTATCATATAATCAACATCTTTTTTAAAAAGGAAATGTGCTTTCAGAGATTGATTGATGTGATGGACTAAATCTATATGAGCAAGGTCATACAGATTTGGTACGTTAAGAAACTTTTCCCCTTCAGCCACCCCATCTTCTGTCATGGTTACTGTTCTTGTTTTTTCGTCCACCTGAAAATGTTTGTCCTTGAGGAAACGCCGCACAAGATTGTCGATTCGATAATAAAGCGAAGTTGATTCATCTGTAGGTCCTGATATGATCAGGGGAGTGCGGGCTTCATCAATGAGAATGCTGTCGACTTCATCCACGATTGCATAGTTATGGACTCTCTGGACTAAGTCAGATAAATGAAATTTCATGTTATCACGCAAGTAGTCAAACCCGAATTCATTATTCGTTCCGTAAGTTATATCCCTGCGGTAAGCTTTTTTTCTTTCCTCTTCATCCATGTCATGCTGGATTGTTCCTACTTCAAGGCCGAGAAAGTTATAAATAGGACCCATCCATTCTGTATCTCTTTTAGCTAAGTAATCATTGACGGTTACAATGTGAACCCCTTTACCTTCCAGGGCATTTAAATAAACAGGAAGAGTAGCAACTAATGTTTTTCCTTCGCCTGTTTTCATTTCAGCTATTTTCCCTTGATGAAGAACAACGGCTCCCAAAAGCTGAACGTCGAAAGGGCGCATGTTTATAGTTCGTTTTGCTGCTTCGCGAACGACTGCAAAGGCTTCAACAAGAATGTCTTCCAGAGTAGCACCCTGTTTTAGTTTCTCTTTAAACTCTGCTGTCTTGGCTTGGAAGTCGCTGTCTTTCAGTTTTTGGATTTGATGCTCAAGTTCATTAATAGCTGTTGCATAAGGATAGAGTTTTTTAAAATCTCTCTCTTTTTTAGTACCAAAAATTTTTTGAATCAGCCACTTATACATTTAACTATTTTTTAACAGAAAGACTTTCCCTTGTCAATTTTTAACTTTAGTCTAAATGTACGTTGACTTCATGAATATTGACATAAAGAAAAGAATCTTATAGTTTTGATGAAGTTTAAATTTTTAGAGAGGAATATTATATTGAAAATGCCAAAAAAGGCGCCAAGAATTTTCATTGTCCTTTTTATAGTTTTAGTTCTTCTCATGGCTTATGTCATTCATATAAGAAAAGACATGGCTGATTTTGGTGTCTGCTATCAAGGCGGACAAAGAATCATTGAAAGTGAGACTCTCTACAGAGTTACTGATGGTCATATGCAATATAAATATTCTCCTTCCTCAGCTGTTTTTTTTACTTTTTATACACTCTTCCCTTTTGAGATGGCTAAGTTCCTGTGGTATTTATCAGAGCTTTTCCTTTTGTATCTCGTCATGATTATCTCTTATAAGATGCTTCCCTTGAAACTTAAGAAAAAAGGAACAGTCATTGGCTTTTCATTTTTAATTTTGCTCAAATTTTCTGCTAGAGAGATCGAAGTCGGGCAAGTGAATTTTTTTACAATTTTTATTTTCTTGGTAATGCTTGTGGCTGTTCTTAAAAAGGAAGATATAATAGGGGGGGCATTATGGGGATTTTCTATGATTTTTAAACCCTATTCTTTGGTTTTTTTGCCCTATTTCATCTTGAAAAAGAGATTTAAGTTAATTGCGGTTGGAATTGTTACACTTTCTTTTTGGTTTATCTTGCCTGTGTTCTTTTATGGTTTTAAAGGATATCTGATTGTTTTAAATGAATGGTCACAGACTTTATCCCAGTCTACACAATCTCTTATTGCTTCTTATGATAATGCTTCGCTTCATGCCTTTTTTTTGAATATTCTTCCTGAACAAAAAAAAGGATTATCCATGCCATTAATTATCTGTGTTTTATTTCTTATTGGGATTTCTTTTCTGTGGATGATGTTTTCAGATAGAAAAAAAGTTTTGAAAAAGCCAGAGGTACTTGAGTTTTCATTTTTATTCATCTTGATCCCTCTATTTTCCCCTTTAGGATGGTATTATAATTACTTTTTCTCCATTCTGGCAGTAGTTATTCTCCTCAACTTAATTGATAAATTTCCTCCGGCCATGAAATATGGATTAATAGTCAATTTTGTTGTTATCGGAGGAAGCCTAAGGGAGATATTAGGGGCTGATGTTTTTCGCTTTTATACAAAATATTCTCTGGTTGTTATAAATTTTGTGATTGTCCTTTTTTATCTTTTCCACATAAGAATTAAAAAGCATTCTTGAATTCCTTCTCTTAATTCGTTAAATATATTGATTTTTTTCCCTTTTTTGTTTATTATCATCTCTACAGAAAATGAGAATTATTCTCAATTAGAATAATTGATCATGGTGAAATAGAGAAATGATTAGTCTTATTCAAGCTCCCCAAGATACTCCATTAAGAATTGTGGATATATTAGGAGGTCATGGAATACGGAGAAGGCTCTTTGCTTTGGGTTTTCATAAGAATGATCTAATTGAATTAGATTCTCAGAGCATTTTTCGAGGGCCAGTTCTTGTGAGGAATTTAAGTAATTATACTTCAGTTGCTTTAGGTAGGGGAGTAGCTCAGAGAATTATGGTTGAAATAGCCTGAATTATTCATGAAAACTGTCGATACCTTATCATATTTTCAATGGTATTAGTTACTTATAATGATTGCTATCAAAATAAAGGTCCATACTTTCTTTTATGGCTTCTTTTTTATTATTAATCGACATTTTTTACCCTTTGGGCGAGCCGATTTTGCCACAGTTGCTGCGTTGCGGCCCGTTCGCGGTGGACGACCACAGCTTCACGAGCCGCGCCTTGCATCTGCGGCAATCTCGACTCGTGAATAATCCAGGATAGTTAATGAAAAATAATAAATCACCTGTTATTGTATTTATCGGCCAGCCCAATTGTGGAAAAAGTACCCTCTTCAATGCTATTGCTGGACTCAAAGCAGAAACTTCCAACTTTCCTGGTACGACAGTAAAACATACTCACAGTAAAGTTAATATTGAAGGCCGTGTTTTAAATATCATTGATTTGCCTGGTACTTACTCACTCAATCCATCAGATCCAGCTGAAAAGGTTGTCCTTTCTCATTTATTCCTGGAAAAACCTGATGTAATAATAAATGTGGTTGATGCCTCTATCCTGGGTCGGAGCCTGGGGCTTACTGTAGAGCTGATTGAATTAGGACTCCCTCTGGTAGTTGCTCTAAATATGACAGATTTGGCCGAAAAGAAAGGCATAAAGATTAATCCCGAGAAACTTGAGAAGATTCTTGGAGTTCCAGTGATTCCTACTGTGGCTATCCATGGCCGAGGGATTAAATCCCTCTTTGAAGAAGTCATCTGGATTGTGGAAAAGGGATTGCCTGTCTTTTCTCTACCTTGGTCTAAAGATGTTGAGGAAAAAATAGAAGAGCTCGTTAAGCAATTGCCTCAAGATTATCCTGTTGTAGGGAACAAACGATTCACCGCTATCAAGATGATAGAATCAGAAAAACTTCTTTTCGATAAGATGCTTAAAGAAATAAATCCCGCACTAAAGAAAGATCTGGATAAAGTGAGAAATGACCTTGAAGCAAGGCACAATATCCCTGCTTACGAAGTCATTGCTGCAGAAAGACATCACCTGGCATTTAAAATTTTTGAACAGAGCAGCAAAGTCCAAAGAGGAAAAAGGATTAAATGGCAGGAGAGATTAGATGAGGCCATTATGCATCCTGTTTTAGGCTACCTTATTCTGATGGCTGTTCTTTTAGGGTTCTTTTTTCTTATTTTTAAAATTGGTAGCCCTATTGAAGAGTTTTTGCTCGGGCCTCTGGATAGTTTAAGGAGTTTGCTCCAAGAGGAATTGGGTTCTGGATTGTTATTTTATTTAGCCGATGGACTCCTCCAGGGTGTTGGCGGGGGAGTGGTTATTGTCTTGCCTTATTTTATACCTCTCCTTTTTTTCATGTCCTTTTTAGAGGATATAGGCTATTTAGCAAGGGCGGGTTTTTTAATGGATACCTTCATGCATTGGATAGGAATTCATGGTAAATCCATGGCGCCTTTTATTTTAGGTTTTGGCTGCAATGTACCTGCTATTGTTTCCACCCGTATCTTGGAGTCCCGCAGGGACCGTATTATTACTTCTCTTCTCATTCCCTTTATACCCTGTTCAGCCCGGACAACAATCATATTGGCTTTGGTAGCATTTTATTTAGGCCCTTTTTGGGCTTTGGGATTTTATTTATTCAATTTTCTTCTGATTGGTGTGCTTGGCCGTATTATCTCTCTTTTTTTTAAAACTCCTTCCCCTGGTTTAATTCTGGAAATACCTTCCCTAAAAATTCCTTCTCTAAAAAACATGATGAGGAAAACATATATTCAGTTGAAGTCCTTTTTAAAATTTGCCTGGCCGATTTTGATTTTAGGCAGTATTGCTTTAGGCCTCTTCCAGTATTTAGGTTTTGATAAAATTGTTAACCTTATTCTTTCTCCTTTGGTAGAAAAGGGATTAGGCTTGCCCCGAGAGCTTGGAGTAACTCTTATTTTTGGTTTTTTAAGAAAAGAGCTTTCTTTAATCATGATGCTTCAGGCCTTGGGAGTCAGCTATCAGGATGTATTAACCATCGTTTCCAGGCAGCAGATTATTATCTTTACAATATTTGTCAGTTTTTTTATTCCTTGCCTTTCAACTTTTGCCATCATCTGGAAAGAAGTAGGAAGGAAGATAGCTTTTCTCTCTGCTGCTTTAAACACAGGAGTTGCTGTTATCGTCAGTTTGGCAGCAAGGCTTATTATGGGCTGGTAAGCTTTTTATTCTTCTTTTTCCAGGATAACCATTGCTATTGCATAATCAGTTAAGTGGGAAATGGAAACGTGGGCATTGGTAAAAGGGAATCTTTCTTTTGACTTTACCTTTAACTTACTACGAGTTGTTACGTATTTTCCTACATAATCCATAATTATAATATTAATGGCGAAATTCCATAAGATTTGTACACCTTATAGATATTTGGTTTTTCATAAGAATACTTTTTAATAACAAATCTTAACTCTGAAGTGATTCCAAGTCTTAATTTTTTCTCCTTAAGAATTGAATCAAGCCAATTTCGGGATATTTGAAGAAAATGGCCCGCGGGAATTGATCTTTCATCATCTGTTCTTTCGATTATTCCCATACTCCACAAGTTTCCTTTTGCTATATTTGTACGTGTATTTGAAGTTAAGTAGTTCCAGCTGAATTTTTGTTTATTGTACTTGACTTTTTGTGAATATAGAAAATTTGACAATCCAAATAGTCCAATGAACGGATAGAACCTATGCCATTGCCATAGATTTATTGTATTAGTTCTTATTAGTGCTGTGAGAGGGATGATCTCTAGGTCTTGAATATTCCATTTCATTTCTTTTGGTAAATATGTTGAACGATGTGGATTATTGAGAAATGAAAATGGTTTATCAACGTATGGATTTGACACCCAAATTGATTTCCATTTCAACGCATCTATGATGTCTTTATCTCGAGGAATATTAGGGCCTAAAGTTTTATATGCAAATCCTAAAATTGTAAAATCTGATATTATCTTGTTTTGTATCCATCCTTCCATTGGTTCAATTGGACCATTAGCTGCAAGTAAAAGCATCTTGGAATTATTATTCAAACATTGCTCATTTATGAGTTCATCTAGTAGTGTTATTGCTGAAGATGTATTAACGTCGAAATCATCTTTTGACGTTGTATCAGAATATTTAAGCCACCATTTAGGGGCAGTCTTCGGCGCTATTTCCCATAAAGCTAAATCAATAGGGCATACTTCAAAAGATTGATTATAATATAACCAATCAGGTATTTTATGTTCTTTAAAATAGTAAGCAAGAGTTCTTAAATATGATGATTTATATACTTCCGATATTCTAGAAGAGAATCCAACTAATTTTGGCTGATGCCTATAGCCTTGATAATAAATCTCAGATATCTTCTTTATATTTAGATCGTTAATTATATTTTCAAATTCCCAACTCCATTGTGCTACAAAATTTACGAAATATTCTTTTTCGACTTTCTTTGCTTTATTCCAAAACCATGTAGGAATAAAACTCTCAACATATTTAATAAAAAAATCATCAATCTTATAATTATCTGGATGTTTTTCCAAATATCCGTTCTCAAATGAGGCAATATTTATATTTTTAGTCAGCTCTTGGAGTAGTTTCGTTGAAACTATTGAAGGCTTTTTTATTGCTTTGATAATGTCTTCAGTTTTCAATCCAAACTGATTTTTATTACGCCGAGCATACTTTGCTATTGGGAGTAGGCCTAATATTACTGTGCTCTCAAGTTGTTGAGATGAAATCCAATCAATCAATTTGTTAAAGATAAGGTCATCCGTATCGCTTTCAAGCAACTTAGCAATAGCGTTAGCTGACCTTTCACGAATAATAGGACTTGGCCACTCTAGTCTTGATAATAATAATTCATAAAGATCGGGGGGAGTAATTTTCATCCAGCTTGGTATTTTTAGATTCAAATTGCCCATTAAAATTTCGGTAGATTTAACAATTTCTTCGACTAAGTTTTCAGCAGTATTTAAATCATTAAAATAAATAAAATATTCAACTATTCTTGGTATAGGTAAGAAGTATTTAAAATTATCAATTTTCTTAAATGGATCTTTTCCTATGGTTTTTAAGAGGAATTCTTCTCTTCTATTAGGAAAATTTTCTTTCAGAATTTTCCATATATTTACTATATATTTTTTTGGTGTCCAGTAGTAGCTCCATCCGAAAATAGCTATATAGTAATTACATACAAAACTAAAAAGAAAATCACTTGATTCAAATTCACGAATATATGGAAGTAATTTATCAATTAGATCGTATTCTCTAATATATTCACTGTTTGATAAGACTATTTGTTTTATAATCATATAATTATCTTCTCGAGTTGTAGGGTTTTGAAGCCAATAGTCTATCCAAGTGTATAAGAATTTTTTTCTTTTAAATTGATCGATTGTTTTTAATTCTAGGGATAACTTTTTAGGCAAGATTTTTCTCACATCTATTCCATTGGCCTCATCTTCTGTGGATTTCTCTTCTGAATTTGAATGGTCAATTTCAAGAACAGATAATTCTCCAAAATAGGCTTGATTATTTTTTATTATATTTTTTGCTCCTTGATCACCTTTGTTTGATTTGTCTTTGAGAATATTAATGCTCGCTGCATCTACACCAGTCGTAGCAAGAGCTTTAGCAGCTGGATTATTCAGATCAATCGAATTAATAAGATTTGGAAATATCTTTTCTGCAAGAAAGAAATCTTCATTTTTTGCTTCTTCCAAGTAATAGTTTCTTATTAAGTCTATATTTGTTACAGCAAGTGTTTCCGATAATTTAGGTGGAAGATGATTAGTTTCATCGCCATCAGTATAATTACTAACTTCAGAAATCATAGGAATTATATGTTCTATCCATTTTTTTGCTTCAGATGATCCTGCTATATGGCAAGCCAATAAACTCTCTAAAACTCCAAACAAAAAAATATCTTTGTGATAACCATGACAAAAGAAATTCGACACGGACTTATTTACAAATTTAGAGTAATATTTGTTATTTTTATAGAGCTTAGCAACTTCTGCTAAATCTGCGTATTTTCTAGCTCTCTCAGGAAAACCAGTTATTTCTGAATCTATTTCTTTTTCCAGAGTATCTAGTAAATAATTACATGCATTCTCATCTAATATCTTGATCCTTTCATCTATGATAAAACTTACAAAATCAGAATAATCGAATAAAGAAAATCTATTAAATTTTTTTAGTTGATTCGTATTTATAAAAGATATAGTTTGGTAGCTATTTAGGATATGAATTGCCATAAAGATTGAGCCAAATACTCTTTTTAATGCATAAAAGAAAGTTATAATTTCTCTATCTTGAGCCCATTGAGGTAGATAAAGATCACTAAAAATATTCAATATCTCTTCGTATTTAAAAAGCTGTTTTTCTTTATAATTCTTTGCGAGTATTCGACTTAGCTGGACTAATTTTTGATAAACTTGGTGACTATATCTAGCATCACATAGTTGAATTTTCTCTTCGATTTTAATGTCATCAAATAATATTTGTGAAACTAAAGAATTAAAAAACAAATTTAAATACTTATTTTCGAAAATATATCGATCATCACCATAATCTTTTATCGAGATAGGGAAATCCTTTGGATTAGATATTTTTATTTTTAAATCTTCTTTTCCATTCAAGGATTTACTTAATACTAGATATAACAAGGTCCAACTTTTCCATAAATCAGGAGATGAATCTTTCTTTAACCATGCTATAGAGGCATTTAATTTAAGTTGATATTTGGAAATGTTTGTGAGTACAACAGCTTTATCTGCTTTTACGGTATCTTTATCTCTGATTATTCGGTTAAGAACTGTTTCTTGATTAGTTTTTAATAATACATCGCAATAATTCCTTAAAATTTTATGTTTTTCATGGCCTTCGAATTGAGCTGCCCATTTTAGTATTTCTTTATAATCAAATTTTAAAAAACCAACTACCGTACTCATAGCTATTTGTAGATGATCAGAAGTTGTATGCCTATCTCCTAGCCTTAAGTTTAATTCATCAAATATTATTTCTAGTATATCGGTTTCACCAAATTCCCAAGATTTTTCTGCAATAATTTCTAATTGATTAGAACTTAATTGTTTTAAATCTTTTAAGTCGAAATCTATTTCCTTGGCGTTTTTTTGAAACTGCATAGACCAAATTTTGTTCCATGCCTCTTGAACTTCATTAGGTGCATTCTCAGCATAAGTGAGCAATAATCCTAACTGTAATCCTTTTGAATATAATCCTTTTTTAAAGCAACAATAAGCACCTAGTCTAAGCTGGTATAAAATCAAGTCAAGTGGATGATTTTCAATTACTGATTTATTTAGCCAGCTGCGGTTTAATGACTTTATGAATTTTTTATAATTTCCTACTTCATATTCCAAAATTCCTGAATATGCCCACTTTATTTCATCTGGCGCCTCTATTGACTGTATCCAGCTAAGAAATTTATTTTTTACTGCTTTTTCTATTATAAAATAATCATCACTATCTCTAATGAAGTTGACGAAACTTAAATGAAATATTCTTACTCTTCCACGTCTAAAAGCCAGTAAATGATTAATGGCACTAAAGCTTGCAACTACTTCTTTAAATTCAAGGTCTTTTTTTGCAACTATTTTCAGGATATGTCCTTTCGTTAAATTAACTTCAATTGAAGATAATAAAATTGCGATTTCTTTTGCTTCGTAATTTAAATTATGCCATAGCACTTGATAATAATTTTGAATGTTCCCACCGTATGGAGGTATTGAATCTATATGTACAGGATATAATTCTTTTAAATTCAGATTATGTAAATAATTTATGCAATATCTTAGATACAATGGATTTCCTTCTGAAATCTCATAAAGCTTCTTAATAATAAAACTGCTCTGATTTTTTCTTATCTTTAAAGTGTTCTTGTTTGATTTTATAATGTGCTCAACACCTTTGAAAGATAGTCCACGTATCTCTATCCTCTGATCGCCGAGACAACTGTTTAATAAAAGTTGAGGTAGTGATTTCATGACTGATAATTGGGTTCCGATTAGTAGCCATAATCCTTCTTTCAAAGGCAAGAATTCTTTTAAAAAGTCCTCTAGTTCCTTAATATTCGCATAATTCAGAACATGATCTAATCCATCTATTACTACTATTAAATGCTTTCCGATTTTTTTAAAATATTTTGATGACTGGCGTATTATTTCTTTTAAGCTAACATTCTCTAAATTTTGTGATGCAAGGTTTGCTAAACTCTTCCTCAATAAGGGTATATGAAGGAATTTAAATTTCATCCCCTCAACCGCTTTTTGAAATCTTAGCCTTTCATAAAACTGATCCTCTGAAGGAACATAATAGTTATAAACAATAGTTGGAAGCTTCTTTGTTGACTCTAAATATTTAGCTAGGAAATTTAAAAAGGTACTTTTTCCAATTCCTGGAGATCCATAAAATATTTTTATCCCGCCAGTTTTCTTTGTGAATTCGTCACATAAATCTTTAAATAGCTTTGAGTTAAATAGTACGAAGTCATTAGGAATTGGAAAATTTTGGTCTAGATGCTTAGGTTGAAACCATAATGCTGCTTTATGAATATGAGATAAATATATTTTCCCATCTTCAGAAGGTATGTTTTTTTTGAGTGTCCAATCTCTTGCATATTTTTTTAGAGAGGACCAACCCTCAGATGTTCCTCCTAAATTATTCTTGAATCTTTTTTCATTAAATTTCCATAAGTCATTTAAATCACTTTCGAAACTGAACCTTAGTTCTTCTAAAAATCTTTTTATATCACTTTCTTTGATTTCTTTGATAAGTTGATTATAGAATTTTGTTTTTTTAAGTTCTTTAATATTAACTTTGTAATAACCATCTACAGAGGCTAATAGCGTTCTCTTTAATATTCCATTTGCTTGCTTATTAGTTTTAATTATGACTTTTAGATTTTTTTGGTGAATTTTTATTTCTTGCCATGAATAAAACCATTTATTAAAAAGTGATATTTTATTTTTATCTTTCTTAGTTAAATGAGTCCAACTCCATTTTTTTTCTGGTGATTCTGGGTGAATACTATATTTAACTTGTACTAATTCTATTAACCCATCTGAATAAGAAATTACTATGTCATCTAGATATCCAAACTTATCGGCCTCTACAATTATCCACTTATAAAAACGAGGTTTCTCTAGCCAACTTAAAAAATATTGAATGGCTTGTGCATCTTGATATTCAAAGCCTTCTCTTAATGGTCCAACTTTTGTGTAATCATAGTTAGTCTTTTTCATTAGACTAATCCATTGAAAGTTGAATTATTGATTTATTTTCACTCTTTTTGATTATTATATATTCAAGAATCTTGGTTACTCGAAAATTTTTTATCTTCATATTTTAAAGTAAATAGGTCATCCCCACCATGCAGTGTTTTTAAAACTTACATTTCTTCCTTGATATGAATATTAACATTTTAATTATAACAGAATTAGGTTTTTTACCCTAACTCAAAACAGTCAACGCATATAATTACCACCCTGCAATGTTCAATTTGATAGAACGTATTGGTTGCTGTGCTTGGCCGTATTATCTCTCTTTTTTTTAAAACTCCTTCCCCTGGTTTAATTCTGGAAATACCTTCCCTAAAAATTCCTTCTCTAAAAAACATGATGAGGAAAACATATATTCAGTTGAAGTCCTTTTTAAAATTTGCCTGGCCGATTTTGATTTTAGGCAGTATTGCTTTAGGCCTCTTCCAGTATTTAGGTTTTGATAAAATTGTTAACCTTATTCTTTCTCCTTTGGTAGAAAAGGGATTAGGCTTGCCCCGAGAGCTTGGAGTAACTCTTATTTTTGGTTTTTTAAGAAAAGAGCTTTCTTTAATCATGATGCTTCAGGCCTTGGGAGTCAGCTATCAGGATGTATTAACCATCGTTTCCAGGCAGCAGATTATTATCTTTACAATATTTGTCAGTTTTTTTATTCCTTGCCTTTCAACTTTTGCCATCATCTGGAAAGAAGTAGGAAGGAAGATAGCTTTTCTCTCTGCTGCTTTAAACACAGGAGTTGCTGTTATCGTCAGTTTGGCAGCAAGGCTTATTATGGGCTGGTAAGCTTTTTATTCTTCTTTTTCCAGGATAACCATTGCTATTGCATAATCAGTTAAGTGGGAAATGGAAACGTGGGCATTGGTAAAAGGGAATCTTTCTTTTGACTTTACCTTTAATTGAGGTTTTCCTGAAGCAAGATTAATCAATTCAACATCTGTCCAAATAATCCTTTTTCCCAGAGCTTTAAAAAAAGCTTCTTTGGAAGCAAAACGGGCAGCTAAATGTTGATATTTATTTTTTTTCCCCTGGCAATATTTAATTTCTAAGGGTGTGTATATTTTTTTTAAGAAGCGAGGTCTTTTCTCAACTATTTTTTTAATCCGACCTACATCTGTTATGTCAATTCCAATTCCTGTAATCATAATATTAGTCCCTTCAGGGGAAATTGGCCTTTTTTGTTTCTTGTGTTCTTCTCGCCTTTTTCATCTTTTTTCTTTCAATGTTATATAATCACATCACTTTAGGACAAAATCTACTATCCTGGATTATTTACTCCTTACACTTTTAAGAAAGGCATAGGTAGCATTAGTGCCTATAATTTTAGTTAATTCCTCAGGAAGAGCTTTCTTAATTTCTTCTATGCTTTTGTATTTAGCCAGAAGGGCCATTTTCCTTTTTTTGCCAATGCCCGGAATTCCATCAAGAAGGGATTCAAAGCTCCTCTTTTTTCTTCTCTGACGGTGGAAGGTAATGGCAAACCGATGAGCTTCATTTCTTATATTCTGGAAAAGCTTTAGAGCTGAAGAAGTACTTTCTATTCGCAGGCCTTCTTTCTTGGAAGGAGTATAAATAATCTCTTCCTTTTTTGCCAGCGAAATTATAGGAAGATTGTCCAGTCCCAATTTCTGGAGAGCCTCTCTGGCAGTGCTCAGTTGTCCCTTGCCCCCATCCACCAGGATTAAATCAGGAAGAGCTTTTTTTGCCTCGATCACTCCTTTATATCTTCTACTTATAACTTC
>Ga0209986_10001453_pt1 | contig 22653 bp, 17 predicted proteins | sample BlataG_FD_183168 | JGI IMG/M metagenome (GOLD analysis project Ga0209986, IMG submission 183168) | Deep subsurface microbial communities from Black Sea to uncover new lineages of life (NeLLi) - Black_00105 metaG (SPAdes) (version 2) | ecosystem: Environmental > Aquatic > Marine > Oceanic >... | reverse complement strand
AAATTACATTAATTTTAAAGAAAAAAAATTACATTAATTTTAAAGAAAAAAAATTACATTAATTTTAAAGAAAAAAAATTACATTAATTTTAAAGAAAAAAAATTACATTAATTTTAAAGAAAAAAAATTACATTAATTTTAAAGAAAAAAAATTACATTAATTTTAAAGAAAAAAAATTACATTAATTTTAAAGAAAAAAAATTACATTAATTTTAAAGAAAAAAAATTACATTAATTTTAAAGAAAAAAATTACATTTGAACACATTCTGGTGTTTCTTGATTTTTTTTCTTTTCATTATTACTTTTTAAATTTATTTTTTCAAATAGATTTTGGCTTTGTTCTTTATTTAAAATTTTTGATTTAATTTTTATTTCATGATTTTTTATGTTTTTTTGTTTATCATTGGTCATCAAAATTTTCCTAATAAATTCTTTTCTATTTGATGATAATTTTTCAGGGAAAATAATATCAGTTTTGATAATTAAATGGCCAAATTTATCAGTATTATAAATAGGCATACCACAATTATTTAAAATTTGTATATTTTCAGGTGTTAATATTTCTTCATTATAACAATTAATTTTTTTTTTATTTAATAATTCAATTTCATAATTAAATCCACATAAGGCATCTACCAGATCAATTTTATTAGTATAATATAAATGATTACCAATTTTTCTAAATTTTGTATGTGGTTTTACTTCAATAAAAACAATTAAATTTCCATAATTATTATGATATTTATTAAAATCGCCTTCATTTTTAAAAAGTATTTCAGAATTATCTGGTAGACCTTTTTCAATAATTATTTTTTTTTTAATTTTTTTATATATCCATTTTTTACCACCACATTCTTTACATTTGTATTTTTCGGGTATAATTTTCCCTTTTCCTTGACAAATATTACATTTAATATTTGTTTGTTTCATCATTCCTGGACATAGCGTTTGTAATTTTGTTATCATACCTCTACCATTACAATTTGTACATTTTACATAAATATCATCTTTGAATTTACATTGTTCACATTGTAATTTTTTGGTTATATCTTTATAAATTATTTTTCCATTATAAATATCTTCCAATTCCAATTGTAATTTTATTTTTATATCAAATTCGACAATTTTTTCTCTTTCAAAAAAATCAAAAAAATTCGGCATTTCGAATTCAGCAAATGTAAATGCCTGGAATGGATTTTGATCACCTGGATTATCTACAATTCCCGAATCATATAATTTTCTTTTTTTTGGATCACCAAGAACATTATATGCTTGAGTAATATTTTTAAATTTTTTTTCTGCATCTGAGTTGTTTGGATTTTTATCTGGATGATATTTCATTGCTAATTTTCTATATTTTTTTTTGATTTCATTATCACTAACATTTTGATCTATTTCTAATAATTTATAATAACCCTTTATATCTGTATTTGTTTTAAACATTAGTTTTATAAAATAAAAAAAATCAATCAAAAAAACCCAACTTATAAAATTATAACTAATTTATACCTATTTGTAATGTTCTAATATATCTAAACTAATCGGTTCAATCATTCCAGTTTGATCATTTTTTCTACCAACAATTTTTGGTGATATTTGATTATTAGAATAAACATTACCATCTTTATCAATCAAATAATCTGAACCAAGACTATCATCAATCCAAGTTTCAACATAATCTTCATTATTAGCGAAAACCGAGTCTTTTTTTTTCTTTCTACCTCTTTTACCTTTTACTTTACATAAATATTCTCTATTATCTCCTATTTTACCATATGGTAAATTTTTCATATGACTTCCACAAAATTCACTTCCATCTTTTTTTCTTCTTGTACATTGCTCCCCGAATTGTTTCCTACCCATACAACATTCATCAGGTGGAAACTTCTTTCTTTTACGTTTTTTTTTTGATGGTTCCGTATTTTCTTCTATACTTGGTAAATAATTTTGCAATGCTTCTTCCTCATCAAGACAATGGTCAATAGCTATTCTAATGATAACATCTTTAATTTTATTTCTTATAATATCACCTATATCTCGTGTTATTTCTCTTAAATCAATATTTTCCATTTTATTTTATAAACGTTTTTTCTTTAAACATTTTTGATTATAATATTCAATTTTTTTTCAAAATTTAAGGAGTAAAATTATTTTCTTTAAGTATAAATTTCATACATTAATTTATTAAAATTTAAATATTTTGTAATAATAACAGATTATGAAAAATAGTATATTTATAATCATATTTTTCTTATTTATAATTTTAATTTTAAATTATTACCTAACTAGAAAGGTTGAAAGTTTTAAACTAACTAATATAAAAAAAAAAAATTATTTAAAGGAAGGTTTTATCGAATGTTCAGAAGTAAAGGAACAAAAAGATTGTAAAGGGCTAAAACCAGAAATTATTAATAGAATGAGTAATCAAATTAAATATTACGCTGATAAAGAAAGAATAAATGCACACGAATTAGGACAAAATTTTATTGATAGTGCCATTTATGCTAAAGAAAAAGGAACCGAACTCGTAGATAATGTCTTAGCAAACAAAGGAGTCATTCGTGAACGATCAAAACAAGCAACACAAAACGCACGAAACAATGCACAAATTTTAGGTAATAATTTTGTTGAATCCGTAAGACCACCCTTCAACGTAAATATAGGAATGGAAAACAATTTACAAAAACAATTATCCAGCATTAATCCAAATCATAATCAAAATATTACTGAAAATAATATTAATATATTAATTGATGAAAAATATCATGATGTCGCACCTTATGGAGGTAATATTACTGCATATTTAGATGGATCCCGTAATGCAAATATGGCTAAAATAGCGCTCCAAAACACAAAAAATAAATCCAAAAATATTGTACAAAATGTAAAAAATAAAATAGATGAAACTCTATTAAAAATTAACAATAGAAAGAAAATATCAATACCCCCATTTCCATTAGATGCCTCTTTCATTCTCAATGGCGGCGAAAATCTCTTAGATAATCAAGCATACAATAAAAATGAAGAATTAAAAAAAGAATACACCAAAATTACCGGCGTTGATCAAAATAATACAAATGAATCCGAAGTTCAAAGAAGTAAAATAACTAATTTGGAAAAACAATATTCCCAATTTTTTGATTTAGATTCTAATCATTATAATAATAGTATTCCACAAATAGATGTAAATAAAGATAGTGGATGGCATGAATTAAATATAGATTTGGCACAAATCTCCACTTCAGATGATGGCAAAATAACATGGGCTATCAACAAAAATTATAATGTTTTTTACAAAACAATTTTAGATAATAATTTTAAAAAAACAGATGGTTCATTATCCCAATTATTTGTAACTGGAAATGGAAAACAAGTTTGGGGCGTCAATCATGCTGGACAAGTATGGCTACGTAAAGGAATTAATGATATCTGGAGAAAACAAGAAGGATCATTAATTAGTATATGTGCAAATTATGATGGTACTGAAATATGGGGTTGTAGCAAAGATGGTTCTGTATATTACAAAACAAATATGGACAAAAAATGGATCAAAAAGGATGGAATAGGAATAAATAAGATTACAACGTCCAGTAATGGAAAACATATTCTAGGATTAAAAACAACAGGCGAAATATTTTATAGAAAATCAAGAAGAGGAAATTGGAAACCTATGGATGGTTTGGCAACCACTATTACAGTATCCAATGATGGGAGAATATGGTGCACTGGCAATAGTCTAGATGTTCAATATAAACGCAACCAAAATGATACTTGGGAAAGAATACCAGGAAGATTAAAATATATATCAGTATCCGGAAATGGTAAATCATTATGGGGTGTTGATAATTTAAATAGGGCTTTAAATAAATATTCAGATACTGTTAAAATATCCAAAATGAAAACACCAAACTTTAATCTAAAACAATATGAAGATCCATTCGCATTTAAAGAAAGAAATATTTGGGATACAACTATTGAAGGTAGTCCAACAGTACATTATGAACAAGATAAAGACTCATTTATTAAGTTTAATAAGGATTGTCCTATACCTTGCTCCACTTCTGAAGAAGACTGCGAATTTGAAGAAGAAGAATGTGATCTCGTTGATGTTTGTATTCCAAAAAAATTATCAAAACATGAAAAAAAATTAAAAAAAAATAGAAATAAATTTAATAATGATCTACCAAAGGATGGCAAACAATTAGCAATGAAATCACAATTCGAATCCCCATTTGGTCCAAAACCTTTGTGTTCTAAAAATAGAGTTAGAGACTGTTTCTATAAATCTTGGGACAAATTTATTGATGAAGACGGCGGTCATTGGGCTAAAAAAGAAAATGAAAACGAAAATGGACTGAAATATAATTATTGGAAACAAATTGGTAGTATCACCGAAATCACAAAAAAAGGAAAACCATGCACAAGAAATAGTATCTGCGAAAAAAATACTGAATGTAGAAATGGAGGGAAAAATACGGTTCCAAGATGCTTAACTCGTGAACAATGCGAAATTGAAAATATGAGAGACGGAATTAATCTCACAGCCAGACCTGAAGATTGGCAACAATCAGAACACTACGCTCCTAAAGATGATTGTATTGGTCAAATTTTAACAAAACGTGAGGATGATCGTGATTGTTTAGAAGCCAGATATATTTGTGCTGATGATGCGCATTGTTTAGGAGTATGGAAATCAGATGAAAATTGTTCTAAAGTTGTCTGTCTGGATAAAGTTCGATCCGAAAATAATTCTATTTATGAAAAAAGTAAACCCTCAGGCGAAATTATACCCGACAAAAATTGTCTACCATTATATAAAGATCCTCAATATGTTGATCCATACTTAATAGCTCAAGAAAATTGTGAAAAAAAATATAATCAATGTTATCAACATATAAAAGCCACTAAAACAGATTGTAAATCCGGAGGATGTAATTCCATTATTGGAACTTCTGGTTGGAAAGATTTTTGCGATTCAGGTGTTTATGGCTACGCATGTTGCACAAAAGAACCCATTTATTCACAATTCACACCAGAAGAAATTTTAGAATCATCAGGATTAACTATTTATAAAATTAAAAACTTTTTTAGTAAACGATGGTTATATTCAGCTAATGCAGGCTCCACTATATACTTAAAAGGAAGATCAACCGAATTTGGTAATACAGATATCAATTATAAAGGTGCAAATTGGAATATTAATAAATTACCATTGGGTTTCATCATTTATGATACAAGTCAAAAATTATTAATCGGTACTCAAGATAATAATAACCAAATTAAAATGTACTCGCCATCTGAAACATATAATCTTCATTGCTATTGGGATCTAGAATCCGATAAAGATAATCTAAATTTAATTAAAATTAAAAGTAAAGCTAAAAATGATTATTTATATGCTCAAATAAATCAAGATTACGAGAGAGGAATTGGTATTAGTAATGGATCATTTCAAGACAATAAATTCGAAATTTTAGGCACAAAATGTAATGGAACCAATTATGGATCTGCTAATCAAATATTACATCATTCCAAATCTAATATTATTTTATCTCCTGTAGTTCAAGCATTTAATAATGAACCAGGTGCAAATAAAGTCACACAAGAACGAGCTCTAAAATGCCAAAACCTTTGTGATTGTGATCCTTCATGTACAGCATGGCAAATATGTCCCAAAGGTGGCGATTCCGAAGGCGATTGTAGCGACGGATGCTTTAATTTTTCTAATATTACTCCCTATACAAATGAACTCAAAAAATCCAATGGCAAAAGTACACGTTATGCTAATTTTAAAAAAGCTAATAATGACCATCGATTACCCCTCGGAAAATCCATTTGGAGCAACGGAAAATTATTTAGTCCAAATCAAAAATATTTTCTCACTAATCAAACTGATGGTAATGTATGTATATATGAATCATCCACTCGTAAACTTAAATGGTGTGCATATACTCAAGGCAATGGAACAGTAAATATGACATTGAAATTAAACGGTGACTTGGAAATCGCAACTCAGAAAGACAATAAAGTTTTATGGACACAAAAACCCCCCTTTAGTGATGTTGAATATGTAGCAGTTTCCAACTCCGGTGATTTAGAATTTTTTAAAAAAGATGGAACTACTTAAAAAGTAATCGCTATATCTGGAAATGATAGATATACTATCAAATCCCGATCAGAAGCATTACAAAAATGTAAAGCAAATGGATGCGCACGATTATGCAATAAAAGCGAAAGAGAAGGAGTTGAAAAATGCGCTTATGGTTGGTTCCAAGATTGGAATGGTTATTGGATGCCTGATGGATGGTTTGATCCTTCTAAAGGTGGAAACGCATCTGGATGCGGTGGGGAAAAAGGTGGATGGAGAGGTTCTGCAAATAGAAATGATCCTTCTGGTGCTTATTGTTGTGATTGTAAATAATATTTTTTTATTCTTATTATTATTTTATTGTTATTATGTTTCTTCACCATCATATTATTATAAATAATAATAATATAAAATCATTCACCAATTTTAAAAAATATTTTCAAATTTCGTTTAAAATAATTATTTACACCATTGAAACTTTAAATTTTGGACAATTATATATATTTCTAATATAAATATATAATAAAAATGAAAATAGCAATACATACAGTTTTTATTCTTAAAGAAAATATTTTGTTTTTAGAAGAATGGATTTATTATCATATTTTACTTGGATTTAATAAATTTTATTTATATGATAATTCTAAGGTCACCAAATCGGGCGGTTGTCATCCAAAACATAAATGTTTCAAACCTGGTAAGGTAAGTAAATATGGAGTTAATTATGATCAAATAGTTAATATGACTGATACACAGATGGATCAATACGTCCAAAAACTTTGTGAAAAATATAAATGTATTGAAATTATAGAATGGTCTCCAACAGATAAGAAAGGAAATATATTACATAATCAGCCTCAAGCACATAATCATTGTTTAAAAAAATTAAAAAGAGATAAAATTGATTGGTGTGCAAATATAGATATGGATGAATATATTGTAATCAAAGATTTTGATAATATTGAAAAATATATATCATCCTTATCACTAAAAATAAAAAATATAAAATTTGGTCAAATAAGGTTTGACTCTAGATTTAATAATACATATAAATTAGTTACTGATATAACGGATGCTGAAATTAAAGATATAAATAGGAATCATAGTAATAAAAATATTTATAATGTTGAAAATACAATTAAGACGACAGTTCATAGTATACAAATAAAAAAAGGTTTTTTAGAATATAAACCATCCACAAAAGAAATTTGGTTTAATCATTATAAATTAAAAAGTAATAATTATAAACATGTAAATAATATAAATGTAAATATTAAAACTAAACTTAATATATATTCATTTATAAAACTTTAATAAACAGTCTATAGAAGCATATATTAATTAAAAAAAAATATTTCAATTATTATTAACTATATACTATTAAATTATATATTTTTTCCCATTTTAAAGTTTCAAGGGTGTAAATAATTAAAAAATATTTTTATTATTTTTTTTTTAAATTTATTATATTGTTATATAATAATTATGAATAGTATATTACTTATAATATTCTTAATAATTTTAGTTTTTGTTTTCAATTATCTTATATCAAGAGATGATAAAAAAAAACAATCTGAAAATATTATTGAAAAATTTACAACAAATGATAGTTCTTGGCAAAGATTAAATGGCAACATAAAGCAAATATCTCTAACACAAAACGGCGATGCTTGGGGAGTTAATTTAAATAATAAAACATATTATAAATCTCTAAATTCTAGTAACTGGGTATCCGCCTCTGGAACATTAATATATATAGAGGTATCTGGAAATGGAAAACAATTATTTGGTATTGGAGGAGATAACATACTTTATTGGTCCATGGCGAATACAAATGGCAATTGCAATTGGTATAAAGATTCATTAAATGGTCAAACCACAACAAATGTAAACTCTATTTCATCCACCACAGACGGAAATACTTTATATATAACAACAAAAGATTATAAAATATATAGATGGACAAGAACAGATTCACAAAGTACAGGTATTCCAAGAAAAACTGGCGATTGGAAACTCATTAATGGAACACTAAAATATATTTGTGTTTCAGGTGATGGTAGACACTTATGGGGCTGTAATTCTAATAATAATTTGTATTTTGCTCATGCCAATAAAGTAAATAAACCTGATTGGTCATTGGATGATAGAGTTAAATTAAAAGCAGTAAGTAGCTCTGAAAATGGACAAGAAGTCTGGGGTGTCGATCCCAATGGAATTTTATGGAAATATGGTAAAAATATATGGAGTAAAGAATCAGGAATCACAAATGCATCACAAATTGCTGTTTCAGGTAATAGCAAAAATGTCCTGACATGCATCACCAATGGCGCAATTTTTTATTTAAATTTAGCTAAACATGGAAAACAAATTTATAATGCAAATGATTGTTTAACACAGGCAAAATTACAATATGGTCATAAAATGGGAAGTAAAGTACAAATGTTACAAGGTAGCTATAGTCATGTACCCTATGGTTGTTCTGTTCAAAATGTTAATATTAATAATCCAGATACACAACTTTATCGACCTCATTGGAACACAAATACAAATGGAAAAAATAATGGAGATTATCTACAAGTTTATGAAAAAGACGCAAGAGATGTATACGCCAACGATTTACAAATACAAGATCCATTTGCATATCGCGAAAGAAGAGATTGGGGTAATATCATTTCTGGAACCCCGTCGGTATCATTCCATCCAGATGCTGATACATTTGTAAAATATTTTCCTGAATGCGTTTTACCCGGTGATAGTAAAGTCAGTATACCAGAACCTCCAGAAGAAGAATGTGATTTAATAGAAATTTGTGTCGATCCCTCTTCCGTATCTAAAGAAACTCGACAAGCGAAAAAAGAAGCAGATAGAATTAAAAAAAAAATACCAAATTATTCAAAATTAGTAGGAAATAAATCCAAAAATTATGAACCATTCGGAAAAAAACCTTTATGTAACCGAAACCGTACCAGAGACTGTTTTAAAGATAATTGGAAAACATTCATTGATAAAGGTGGAAAAACATGGAAATTAAAAAAGGCATCATTGAATCCAGAATTTTTTCCCACAGATACCACTAATAGTACTGGTACATCTTCCAATCAAATCATCAATTCAAAATTATGGAACCAAAACAAAAACGACGAACTACAATGCACAAATGGTATTTGCAGAAAAGGTATTACAGATAATTTTAGTCATAAGACTTATAAAGCCAAAGTTATAAATAGCATTTCAGGACTGAATACTCCATCCGGTTTCCAAAAAAGAGAAAATAATAATAATCAAAAAAATGAAAATAGTCTCACATATGATTTTTGGCAATTAATTGATAGTCCAACAAAGACTGTTAAGAAAAATGATAAATGTAATATAGACTCTGTTTGTGAACAAGGAACAGAATGCAGACGAACCACACCTAATGGCGATTCCAAATGTTTAACATACGGTGATTGTGATTATATACGAGAAAAAAATGATTATTCATCATCACAGGTTAATTGCAAACCCATTTGGAAAGATCCAGAATATATACAACCAATTACAGTCGCTCAAAAAAATTGTCAAGATAATAATAATTGCTATGAAAATGTAAGAGCGATTCGTAAACCTTGTAAAGATGGTATATGTGGAAGCCAATTTAATAATAATACTATTACCACAAAATGTAATAGTGGAGTACAAGATTATACTTGCTGTGTTACCGATCTTAAGTATCGAAACATATCTTATTCGGAATTAATGAGCTTAAATCCAACCACTACTGAATATAAAATAGAAAATAGAGATAGTAAACGATTTATAACAGAAAAAAATAAAAAACTAAATGCAAACATAAAATCAAATATTTTAGGAGCCAATGATACAAATGAATGGCTATGGAATATAATTTTTCATCCCGAAGGTGCAGAAATTAAAAGCGTACAAAATAAACTTAATCTTATGACCGACTCTAATAACCAAATTAAATTAGTTCTTAATCCAGATTTAAACAATACAGATGTACGAAAATATGCATTATTTCACATAAGATTAGTCTCAGGTAATAATAATCTATATTATATTACATCATTAAATAATAAAATTCTATATGCTAGAAAAAATCAATCCAATATGAGCTATTTTGGATTTACAGATGTATCAAACGGTCCTCTTGAACATATGTGGTATATAAAAATTAAGGAATGTGATCCTCCCCCACATATTGGAGGACAGAAATATGGTTCACTAGGAAACTGGATGCATTGGAATTCTGGTGCACCCCAAGGTGGAAATAATGTTATTAAAGACAATGAACAATTAAATATTTTTAATCAAATGCCTGAAGCTAAAACTGTAACTATACAACGAGCACAACAATGCAAAGAATTCTGCGATTGTGATCCAAAATGTATGTCTTGGCAAATTATTTCTAGTGCTGATGCCGGAGCGGATGGATGCTACAATTTAACAAAAGCCTATGGTTTAAAATATGATCCTTGGAGCAAACATGGAGATAATTATGCTGATTATAAACGTATTCCTAGTGAATGTGGGAAAGCAGATGTACGAACAATGGGTGATTATATTACCTCCACATCCGGAGTCACAAGCTGCGAATGTAAAGAATTATGCGAGAATTTATCTACTTGTAATTCTTGGAGATATCAGAAAACTAATAAAAATTGTTATACATTAACAAGCAAAGGACCTTTTTATAATACCAACACTGGTTGGTCAGGTGGCGGTAAAACAGATTATGGTAAAGCTCCAGGGGTTTATTTATCCGATCTTGATATTAAATGTGGACAACCTGACGTACGTACTATGGGAGCAGAAATTCGTGGATCTTCTTCCACAGAAAAGAACGCATGCGAATGCGAAAAATTATGTGCCCAAAATACGAACTGCAACTCATGGAATTTCAATACTAAAAATAAAAACTGTGTTCTACGATCAAGTAAAGGACCTTTTTATAATACAAATACAGGATGGAATAGTGCCGATGATCCATATTATGGGAAACAGGAATCCGGAATCAACTCTTCTGGAGTTAAGGTTCCTATAAAGACACAAGTTGTCTCAAACGTCATGCAAGGATATTTTTTCATTAAAAATCCCGACACAAATAAAGTCGTAGATATTCAAGGAGGATTAAATGGGACTAAAATATATCTTTATCCACAAAAATCATCTGGATACGAGAATCAATTATGGAAATACAATTTTCAAACAAGCCAAATTTATAATCCTTACAATAACAAAGTATTGGATAAGGCGAATTCATCATCAAGCTCTTGGTATAAGAATCATTGCATTTTAAATACTTCATCAAATGGTCAAAATCAAAAATTCATCTATGATTTCCCATCACAAAAAATTATTAATCCAGATACAGGATATGTCCTTGATAATTCTGGAAATGATTATTTATATTTTAATTCCAATTCTCATGGAGGTCCGAATCAAAAATTTATTATTGAACCTTTGGACGGCGCTCCTCCATAAACCAAACAAATCCTTACCAAAGAAGATTGTGACATACAAGCATCATTTCAATATGGACCCAAAATGAGTAAAGATGCTAAAATCCTAGTCGGTTCATATGGACATGTACCTCCAGGATGTTCAATACAAGATAAAGGAATCAGTAATTCTGATCTTCAAGCATATAGAGCACATTGGAATAGTAATAATAATGGAAATTATAATTTAGTATACAAAGAAGATAATAGTAGATGTATTCAAGGTAAAAAACCACAATGTGAATATAGAAATGGAACAGTATGGGCTATGTGTAACGGACAAGAATTCAAAAAATATGGTTTGGATCAATCTGAATTTCAACTTAATACTGCTAAAAATAACTAATGAACTATTGAAGACCAGTTTGTGAAAAATTGTAATTATAATTATAATGATCCATCTGAAATTTATTATAAAAAATGTATATTATGTCCGAATACCTAAATTTCTAGTATATTAAATTAATAGTTTTTAATCTGATTAATTCTATAAATAAAATTATTATAATTCATAATAAAATAATCTATTTTCAAGTTTATAATAAAATCAAAATTAAGAAGTTTTTAATGTTTTCTTAGGCTAAGTCCTATCAATTCTTTGAATCTATAAATGATTTTATTATAAAGAAATTCATTTTATCTGTTTGCTTTACTAACTTCGTTTTCTGAAAACACATTTCTTGATTAAAAAAAAATAAAATGTAACCAAGAATATCAATTTTACAAACTTCGTTTTCTGAAAACACATTTCTTGATTAAAAAAAAATAAAATGTAACCAAGAATATCAATTTTACAAACTTCGTTTTCTGAAAACACATTTCTTGATTAAAAAAAAATAAAATGTAACCAAGAATATCAATTTTACAAACTTCGTTTTCTGAAAACACATTTCTTGATTAAAAAAAAATAAAATGTAACCAAGAATATCAATTTTACAAACTTCGTTTTCTGAAAACACATTTCTTGATTAAAAAAATAAATAAGAAAATTGTTGATTTTAATTTTTCAACTCTCATTTTTTATGAGAGAGTTTTTTTTTTCTCGCGGGCGTAAAAAAAAATCTTAAAATTATTCATTTTATAAATATTTAATTATCTTTTTTTCTTTTTTTTAGTACTTCTTATCGTGTATTAATAACAAAAAAAATAGATTATTTTTTTTTTTTGTAATTATAGAAAAAAGTATAATTTTTAGATTTTGTTGAAAAAAGTCAAAAAGTCAAAAAGTCAAGAAGATCAAAAAGATCAATTCCATTTTTTATTATTACTTAAAGATAAAATAGATATATTTTAACTATAGAATTGGTAATGATGTGTGATAAAAATGATAATAAGGCATTAGCAAAAACAATTATATGACCCCAAAAAATGAGGGTATTACATCATGTGATAATATTATAATATCATCAGGATGTTGGAGTCCTAATTTAATTTTTGAACCGATACCACAATGTAGTTTTAAACATGCATATATAAATACAGATAGTATCGAAGAATATGAAAATTATCCTTGCATAAGAGATCATGACTTATCTATATATATGAAACAGCAAAATAAGACATTAGCAATTGGAGGTTATGAAAAAAATCCTGAGATTATTAATGATTTACCAGAAAAATTTGGATTTTCTTTGTATGATTTAGATTGGGATACATTTTCTGATAATTTGTATGGACATTCAAAAAGAATGCCAATTATTTCAGATACAGGTATAACATCAACTGTTTGTGGACCAGAATCATTTACTCCAGATCATAAACCTTTAGTAGGTGAAATCGAAAAAAATAAATGGATATGTAGTGGATTTAATTCAGCTGGAATAATGTTAAGCGGAGGTATTGGTGAACAATTAAGTAATTGGATTTTAAATAGTTATCCTGAATTTGATTTTTTTAGCATGGATATCCACAGATTTAATAAGATATCTAATCAAAACAAAGAATGGATAAAAAACAGATCTCATGAAGCATACACTAAAAATTATTCAATTGTATTTCCAAAAGATCAGCCATTATCAGGAAGAGGTTTAATTAAAAGTCCTATTCATGAATTAATAAAAGATAGATGTTTTTTTTATGAAAGACATGGCTATGAAATACCTGGATATTTTTTACATAATGATTCGTTATCAAGTGTTGGTGAAACGAAAAATATAGAATTATCATCTAAATCAGATATTAATAATGATGATATAAAATATTCTGAATTTGGTAATGACAAATTTAGATTTTTGGTAAATAAATTGGATTTACCAAATTATAATTACAATAATACTGATAATGAAGAAAATCTAAAAAATACAAAATATTACAATCAATTATTAACGAAATATACCTTTGATTATCCCGATTTTTATAAATATGTTAAAATGGAGATTGAGAATTGTAAAAAGAACGTTAATATATTTGATCAATCATCATTTGGTAAATTAATTTTATCTGGTAAAGATTCAAAAAAATTATTGCAGAAATTATGTACAAATGATATTAATATTCCAATAAATAAAACAATATATACAGCATTATGTAATGAAAATGGAGGTACAGTTGCTGATTTGACTATAAGTAGAATTGATAAAGAAAAATATTATATTGTAACAGGTGGAAGATCATTAACTCATAATAAAGCATGGATCAAAAAAAATATAAGAACTTTGGATGTAAAATTAATAGATATAACTCAAGATTATGGTGTTTTAAGTATACAGGGACCAAAAAGTGGAAAATTATTAGAAAAATTGACAGAATTACAAAATTTAGAAAATACTTTTAAATTTTCTACAAATAAAATTATGTTTATAAATGACTATGATATTCGTGCAATTCGATTAACATTTGTAGGTCAATTAGGGTGGGAATTACACATTAAAAACGAATATATGCGAAAAGTTTATGAAATGATTAAAAATTATGGAAAGGAATTTAATATAATGGATTCAGGATATGAATGTATTAATCATATGAGTTCTATAGAAAAATATTTGCATTGGCATGAAGATATTTCAGAAGCAGATACTCCGATTGAAGCTGGAATCGGTTTCATATGTAAAACAAATAAAGAAGATGATTTTATAGGTAAAGAGAATTTAATAAAACAAAAAAAGAATGGTATAAAAAAAAAATTAATTTTTTTAAAAACTAAATATTTTTTAAATGGGCAGGAACCAATTTTAATTGATTCTAAAGTAAATGGATTCATAAGAAGAACAGGATATGATTTTGAAAAAAATTTATCGATAGGTTCGGGTTATATTTATTCAGATATTGCTATCAAAAAAAATAAAAAATGGGTTCATGATAAATCTATAAATATTTTAGGATCGAATAATGAATTATATAAAGCTGAATTGTTTTAATTTATGTATATACAAATTTAGATTTATATGGTAAATAAGGAATCTGAAAATTATTTTTAGGATCATACATATATTTTAAACAATGAGTAGATGACCATCGTTTATCTTGGAATATAGATATTTCCTTCATCATATTTATTAATAATTCATCAATCAATTTTATTAATATAATTTTATCTTGTCTAGAATAAAATGAATTATTGGATACATAATCTATTAGAAATGAATGTAATCTATTACTATCTAAATATGAATAAAAAGAATTCCCATATTTGTAGAGTCTATTTGGTAATTCATATGGGTGAATCAAAACAGTTAGGATCACACCCAAACTCCAGATGTCACTTTTTATATTAAACATTTTAAAATTTAAAACTTCAGGTGCAATATATTGAATTGTGCCTTTTCTTGAAGTCTTCATCCATTTATGATTTAAAAAATTTTTACTAAAACTAAAATCTATCAGTTTTAATTCCAACGAATCCTTTTTTTTTAAAATTATATTTTCTGGTTTTATATCAAAATGAGCATAATTATGTTCGTTTAAACATTTAAGAGCCTCTAATATTTGACATATGATGAAAATAATATCATTGACTTCAAAATTATTATATTTTTTTAATCTATATTCTATTCGATCGAATAAATCGCCACCTTTGAGATTTTCTAATATTGCATAAATACCATAATGTGCTGAAAATTGTTGTTTCGTTTTTTTTTCAAAAGGATATTTGATATATTTTTGAAATGAATAATGTTCTAAAATATTATATTTACCATATTCATAAACTTTGGAAATATATGGACATGAAATACCGAATTCAGTGATTTCGTCAGAGAAAATTTTTTGAATAAGTAATCCATTTAATTCATTTTTCATTTGTTCTGAATTTAGATCTCGCCAATTTAATCTGATTCCAATATTTTTAGATTTTAATGAAAAAAATGAATTAAAACCTCCTGATCTTAATAAATTACCTAATGTAAAATGGTTTTGATTTTTTTGAATAGTTATATTTTTTTTTTTTTCTTTTTGTTTATTTTTTTTTATTAATATTAGAATAATTATAAATAAATTATTTAAATCATTAAATTTAAATTTATTTGTTTTTATTTTTTGTTTTTTTTTTCCCTTATTGCAAAAATTTTTTAGAAATACAAAAAACTTAAAAAAATAATTATTTCTAACTAAATCCAATAATTTTTCAAATTGATATGAATAATTAAAATTATTAATTATAGTCATTTTATTTATCAGAATATCATTTTTTTTTTTAAAAGTTGGACTATTATCTTGAAAATTAAATTCAGTTACATTTGCATAAAAGATATTATTAATAAAAATGGTTTGATTCTTTATTTCTTCATTATTTGGATAATAGTTAAAATATTGGGAATCATCTAACTCCAATTCAATAAAAATAAAACCTGATTTGTCAATTAAATATTTTCTCTTTTTATCAGAATCAATCATTATTCATTATAAGTATATAAAATATTTATTATCTTGAAATTTTAAACTAATAAAATTTAAAATAATTTTTTATCCATCCTAAACAAGAATATTGTTTTTGGTCTACTATTTCACTACTATTTACATCTATATATGAATCTTCTAAACTGTTTTTATTTATATTGAGATTTAATTCATCATTATCTAGTTTATCATTTTGATTGATATTTGTAATATTTTGATGATCTAATTTATTTTGTTGATTATGATAATTTGGTTTAAGTTTTGTTACAATATTTTTATATTTCCTATTATCAAAACTTTTCATGATTAGTTCTAAATCCTTTTTATCAATTGAAATTAAATATTCAAAGAATTCATTAAAACTAATTTGTTTTGATTTATCGTTTATTTTAGTAAAGATTTTTAAAATTTCATTTTCATCTAAATATTTAAATAATATCATTATTTCGGGTAAACTTAAATGTGTTTTGCCATTTGATAATCGCAATAATTCGTGATATAGATCATAGCTGTGATTCTCTAAACTTTTTGAACCATTACCATTTTTAAAATCTATAAAATATAATTCGGGCAAGTCACCATAAATATTATCGAAATCATGAGTCTTCCTTTTCCTACTATTTAAAATAATTTTACCTAATCTATAACAAGAAATTATTGAATCATCAGGAATAATATCAGCAGTCCATAACATATCAACTATAAAAGTTCTGAATAGTTTTTCACCTAAATTATCTTTTATTTTTTCAAATAAAAAAATCCATTCGGAATACGAAATAATTTTATTCTGATCATAATCTATTTGTTCACATATAGGACCTAATAATTTTCCTAAAGGGGAAAATATAATTTCCTCAAATTTTAAGTCACCTCCACCATTACTATCGATAGTTTCAAATGCAATTTTTAATAAAATATAATTTGGTAATTCATTTATCTTATCCCAATATCCATCTAAGATTTTTTCATCAATTTTTTTATATTTTTTACTTTCGTTGGTCATTTATTTTTTTCTTAAATATAAATATTATTTTTTAAAATTTTAAATTTTTGTTTCTTTTAAATACATTTTCTCTACTTTAATTAAATTATTTAAACAAGAAGTGGCATCCCATCGTGCATTTTTTTGAAAAGTTACATCTTTTAACATATTTTTTAAAATATTTTGATTTAATTTTAATAAATATTTCTTATCTAAAAGATCGTAACATTTATCATTTGTTAATATAATTTCGTGCAAAAAATCATTTAATTTTGCACCATCTATATGATATCCATAACCATTAACATTAAATTTAAATAATTCATCTGGTAATTTGTTTAAATAAATCATTACAGAAATGATTATACCAATACACCATATATCTGAGTTCTTATGATATAATTTTTTACTTAAAAATTCAGGAGGTGTATATATTGTTCTCTGATTAATTGGCGATGATGCCCAATTTTGATTTTTCTCAAATTTCTTGCTAAAACTAAAATCAATTAATTTTAAATCATATTTATTCTTATAAATAAAAAGAATATTTTCCGGTTTAATATCTAGATGAAAATAATTCATTTTTTCCATTTCATCTATAATGATCAATAATTGCTTCAAAATATAAAATATATCGGATAATTTAAATTTCAGTTTATATTCTATCATGTCTTCAATTCTACTATACAAATCTCCTCCATCCAAATGTTCCATTATAGCATATACACCATCTATATTTCTTGTTGAATTATTTATTACATTTATTTCTGTAAAATTCCAATTGTTAGACTCCGATAATTGATGACATTTATTTATGATTTCATTAAAATAAATATGTTGATCTAAAATTTTGTATGTACCATATTCTATGATTTTGGCAATAAATGCCGAGAGTATATTATTACTATTGCTCATTTTAAATTGTAAATTCAATCCTTTTAATTCATCATCTATCTGATTGAAAGTTAATGGTTTATAATTAATCCTGATCCCATATTCTTGGATATTAGATTTAAAATATGCATTAAATCCACCAATTTGAATTAAATCTTGTAATTTTAATTTTATTTTTAATATGTTTCTATTTATTTTTCCTTTTCCTTTTTTTACTTTTTTTTTATTACGATGATATTGTTTTAAAAAAAACAAATGTATTTTTTTTTTTTAGAAATATTATTCTTTAATTTATGTTTTATTATATTATCCGCATTTGTATCAATCAAAATATTTTTGTTGATTTTTTCATGAATATAAAAATGTTTTATATTATCTAAATCGTTTATAGTTTCATGTGGGAATAAATTAATAAATATTTTGTTGTCATTACAAACAATATAATTTTTATAATACATTAAAATTACTAAAGATCTTATCTTTAATAAATTTTTTATATAATAATTTCAGAAATGATAATATTTTTATTTAAATCATTATTTCCATTAATTAAATCATACATTTCGGAATCAGATAGGATTAAATTATTATTTTCATTTTGATATTCCTTATCATAATAATTGATAGATAAATTAATTTCTGATTGAAAATATGAAAATTCCCTAAAAGAATCGTTTCTTTTCATCAATTCTGATTTACTATTATGATTTTTGATTTTAGATACAATATTATTTTTTGAATATTCATAATTTTCATTTTCGGAGTATTTTGATTTGCCTTCAGCAGAGTAGGAACACTCAGATATGGCGTTAGCAATATCATATTTATTATTTGTATAGTAATCCTTTTCAATAACTTTATTATTAATATTTCTAGGAAAACAAATTAAACAGTTATTTCTCAATATATATTTGATGTAGCTTATTATTGTGCAACAAGTATTTTCATAAAAATTAGAAGTTAAAATATTTTGTTCTCCTCGTATTGGTATCAATCTATGATCCTTAGGTGGTTGTTGAAGTTCATTAGGCCAATGATCAATTGTGGTTGTAAAATATAAATAATTATTATCTATAGTTGATGTTTTATCATTAAAATTTTTGGGTAATCTGAATCGCATAATTGGAGCTAATAAATTACATTAATTTTTAAAGGAATAATTTTTAATAATGTAATTTCAATTTTATTATGGTTAAAATGGTGAATGATCACTTAATAATGAATCACTTTCATTTGATAAATTTTAAATGATTTAAATATAGATCGTATTATAAAAAAAGCTTAATAATCTATTTTTTTAAAATAGTAAAAAAAAATTTTAAATCTAATATTTAAATGACTTTAATAAATTATGACAACACACAATGTTGTAATAAAAATAGAAATTATAATAGATATTGTGTTTGGTGTGGTGAAATAAATCTAAATTATAGAAATATTAAAACATTTAAAAATAAAAACATGATAATTTTATGGAATAGAAAAACGTTTTTAAAATGTAAATATGGTAAAGAAAGAAATTGTAAAAATTCATCAGAAAGTCTAAATTTTTTTCATTGTGGATGTTGTGGTGAAAGTTTTAGAAACAATAAAAAGATTGAAATTCTTTGTTACTCTAAAGATAAATATTATTATTGCGATTATATTTTAAAAGATTTATTAAATCCATTAGATGATAACATTTTAATACAATACATATTAATTAATAAAAATTCTATGAAAACCGTTAATTTAATTTTAAAAGAATTTAGACCATATAAATTTATACAAAATATTCAAATGTCTAATTTTGACCAAAATTTAAAAAATAAAATAAATATACAAAAAGAAATATATTTTAAATTATTTAATTTACTTGATTTACCTAATGATATATTTTTAATTATTATAGATTTTTTATTATCAATTAATATTTTAGATACTAAATATTATGATATATTATAGAATTTATTAATTATGAATATAGATGCTAATAAAATATTGTATACAATTGCTGGAAGTTTGATTGTGAAAAAAACTTTTTCTTTTACATATAATTTAATTGATGAAAAATTTAATAAATATCCTTTAAAAATCAATTTCAGTTTTAAAACAAAAATAAATAATGGTATTTTAACTATTATTAATCTAAATACAGGAAAAACAATATTTATAAAGAAATGTGATGATGCAACTATCGAATACATTTCAGAAAATAGCTGGATGATTTTAATTAATCTTCCAAAATTAAAAGATGATAATATTTATCTTATAAAATATTGTCAGAACATTAAAAATAATAATAAATTTGATTTTACATTATTTGATATTTTTAAAAAAAAAAATACAAAAATATTACTTTCAGTGGAAAACACAATTAGTAATATTTATATTTTTTCAAATTGTTTAAAAATTTTATCAAAAAATTTTAGTTTTGGTAAAGACATAAAAAAAATAAATTCATATTTTAAATTAAAGTCAATCATAGGATTTGATAATGAAAAAAATATTTTAAGAGACGAAATGAATAATAAAAAAACAAATTCATTGGCGAAATTTAATTTTTTATGTAATCTATTCTATTTTTGTAATGAAGATAGTTGTTTATTAATGAAATTATTTATAATTTGTAAAAAGCAATATTTAATAAATTGTTTTATTTATATAATACAAAATCCATTTAACAATATAAAAGAAATTTACAATTTAACAAATAATCTTGAGAAATTTCCACCTTTTTTGTTACCAACATTAAATACTTTAAATTTTAAAAATTTAAGTAGAGAATTAATAAAACTAAATATAATTGATATTAAGAATTTCTTTTCATCATTTCATTCAAATGAAAATATTGAAATTATTTTTAACAAACATTATTACAATAAAAAAAAAATTATATTTATTAAAGATCTAATTGAAAATTTTATTAGAATTCCAAAACATTTCCATGTTATTATGATATTAGACAAATCAAAATACAGTTTTGATGATGATAATGTTAATGAACTATTGATAAATCCGAATAATATAAATCAACTATTAGATAATAAAAAATATATATCTCATTTATTAACTGGAGGGAAAATAATGTCATCTAATACTATTCTTTCAAAATATAATTTTAATAAATCCAAATTAATCCCTTTCAAACCATTTCAGTTTATTAAAGAAATATCTCATGAGAAAAAGAGGAATCCGTTTAACTTAATTTTATTATGAATAATTTATTTTTATTTATCATGTTTCTTTGTTCGTTTTAATCTAATTGTAGTCCTTTTTCCTCTTTTAGATTCGAGATATTCCATTATTTTTTCATAATGATCTTGAGAAATATTTGGCGCATCCATAAGATTTGATTTAATAAATTTTAAATTTATTGCTTCAGTGTGATTACTTTTAGAAAATATTAATTTTCCATCACTCAAATTGAATTGAGGAATATCATTTTCATCCATAAATGACATTATTATTTTCCCTAATTGAGCTTTTTCGTTTTTTCGATCTTTGATTGCTGATTGTAATGTTCTAATCTCATCATCATATCTTAACCATTCTTTAACATAGTTTTGTAATTTATTTTTTTGTTCTGGATCATGAAATGTGTCTTGTTTATGATTACTATTTTCTTGCATAGAATGTTCAGATAGATATGATATATCGTTATATTGGTAATTATTATTTAAATTATTTTGATTTATTATATCGGAGGTCATAATATTATTTTGATTTTCATCAAACATTTGATAATTATATGTATTATTTTTTTAAATAATTTTTTATTTAGTATAATTATGTAATTATTTTTTTGATTATGTAGGTTCTTCTAACAATTTTTTTACCATTTGTTTTATTATAACCCAAACTATATATTTTTGGTTCCATTTTATAATTATTAGCTTTTAATAATTGTCTCAACATACATACAGCTGGTTGTTTTTGTTTAGTGATTGAATTTTTATGTAAACAAGAAAACATATCTGAATTATAGATTGTTTTTAATTTTGGTATATACTCATGAAAATTTTTGATAATCGTTTTACTTTTTAAAATATCCCTATCTATTTCTTTGTTTTCAAGTTGATCTAAAGTTTGTATTTTAATATTTATGAATGACATTAAATTACAAATTAATTTTTCATTTTCGTTCATTTTTAACTTTAATTTAAAACTGAGAAAAAAATTTTTAACTTTAATTTAAAACTGAGAAAAAAATCTTTTATAATTTTATATTTTTTTTATTCATTATAATTATTTTTCTCAGTTTTAAAATAAAACAATGAGAAGAAAATATAAATCATTAAAATCAAAAGTAAAAAAAAAAAGATACAAGAATTCCAAAAAAAATAAAAAAACTAAAAAAAATTTAAAAA
>Ga0209986_10001452_pt1 | contig 22672 bp, 30 predicted proteins | sample BlataG_FD_183168 | JGI IMG/M metagenome (GOLD analysis project Ga0209986, IMG submission 183168) | Deep subsurface microbial communities from Black Sea to uncover new lineages of life (NeLLi) - Black_00105 metaG (SPAdes) (version 2) | ecosystem: Environmental > Aquatic > Marine > Oceanic >... | reverse complement strand
TCTGTGTTGCCGGTTCGCTGTTTGTAGTAGCCGAGGCAATTGAGCAGGCAGCCAAGCTTTCTTTAACAAGGTAAAGGATATTGAGGGACGAGGCTGGTTTTGCTTTGGCGGGGCTGTTCCTGTAAAATAGGCGGGAAAAAACTTGTGAGGTTAGGTAATGCCTATTTATGAGTATGAGTGTAGTTCTTGTCAGGTTCATTTTGAAAGGAAGCAGAGGTTTGATGATGAGCCGGTAGCTATATGTCCCAAATGCCAGGGAAAGGCTCGACGTGTCTTTCATTCCACTCCTATTATCTTTAAGGGGAGTGGCTTCTATACTACAGATAATCGGAAAGGTGGTATGACAGAGCCTGTGAAGGGTGGAGAGGAATTACCCGGCAAGGGGAAAGGGGAAAAGAAGGGGGAGTGAAGGCGCTGTTACAGCGAGTCTCCGGTGCCTCAGTGAGTGTGGCTGAGGAGGTAGTAGGCAAGATAGGTCGAGGACTGGTGATTTTTGTAGGTGTAGCCAATGGGGATACAGAAAAGGATGCCCAATATCTGGCGCAAAGGACAGTCAACCTGCGCCTTTTTTCTGACGAGGTCGGCAGGTTTAACCTCTCAGCTTTGGATATTCAAGGCGAGCTACTTCTGGTGAGCCAGTTCACCCTTCTGGCTGATACCAAGAAGGGACGTCGTCCTAGTTTTACTGATGCGGCTCCACCGTCTCAGGCTGAACAACTATTCGAGCAGTTTGTGGGGCAGGTTAGAGCCACAGGGTTGAAGGTGGAAACTGGACGCTTTCAGCAGTATATGCAGGTTGAAATCCATAACGACGGTCCGGTAACAATATTGCTTGATAGCAAGAGGTAAAAAATAATTTCTGTTGAGACTAAGTGCAGATACAAATGTTTGCAATTAACTATTGATTCTGATATAATAGATAGGTGTCTTAAATTAGGTGGTGATTAGGTGAAACAGCCCGGAGATATAGTAGGAAAATTAAGTGAGCGGGGTTATCGGCTGACACCGCAGCGGCTAATGATACTGTCGGCAATTGAAAATAGCGATAACCATATTAGTGCTGAGGAAATCTACGCCCAGGTGGTGGCTAAATATCCGCATATTAACATCTCAACCGTCTACCGCACCCTGGAGTTACTCAAAGGGCTTGGTCTGGTAACTGAGACAGACCTCGGGGGAGGTCGCTTCAGGTATCATCCTGCTGACAAAGGTCATCACCACCACCTTGTTTGTCGGGAGTGCGGGGCTATAATTGACCTTGATGAATCAATGCTAGCTTCTCTGAAGGATACTTTGCTTCGAGAATATAAATTTATTGCCGATTTGAGGCACCTAGCTGTTTTTGGTCGCTGTGTAAAGTGTAGAAAATAAATTTTTTTAATTTGTTGTCGCATATAATTGCAATTGCTTTTAATTGAATAAGCCGAAGGGGGTCGTAGATGCACATTCCAGACGGTTTTCTCAATATAGCTACGGTGGCAACTACATGTGCGGTGTCAGCCGGTGGCGTCGGTAATGCAGTAAGGCTAGCCAACAAGAAGTTGGGGGAAAAGCAGGTGCCCTTGATGGGAGTATTGGCAGCCTTTATCTTCGCTGCCCAGATGCTCAATTTCCCTATAGCTGGAGGAACCTCGGGACACCTTATTGGCGCTGCTCTGGCAGCCATACTTCTTGGTCCGTGGGCGGGAGTGCTGATAATGAGCTGTGTGCTAATCGCCCAATCCCTAATCTTTCAGGATGGTGGGTTACTGGCTCTGGGGGCAAACATATTTAATATGGGTATTGTCGCCAGCTTTAGCGGCTACTATATCTACCGTCTGGTTACCTTGTTGTTGGGTAATGGCCGGAGAGGTACGCTAGTTGGCGGCTTTGTTGGTGCCTGGGGCTCGGTATTTCTGGCGGCTATTGTCTGTGCCATTGAACTAGCGGTCTCAGGAGCATCACCAATTGGGGTGGTTTTACCGGCTATGGCTGGCTTTCATGCCCTGATTGGTATCGGCGAGGGGCTGATTACCGTGGCGGTGCTTAGCTTGGTGCTGGCGACCAGAGCTGACCTGTTGCAACTACAACGTATCTAGTAAGCAGGAGGGTAGAAAGGTGAAATCAAAGTGGTGGCTAATCAGTTTGTTGGTTTGTTTAGCGGTAGCCTGTTTATCACCCCTGGCGTCATCTTCACCCGATGGGCTGGAGAGAGTGGCTGAGGATAAAGGGTTTATTGACTTGGCCGGGGAGGCACCCTTTCAAATTATTGCCGACTATGTTTTTCCAGGCATAGGGAATGAGGCACTAGCCACAATACTTGCTGGACTGATTGGTACCCTTATCCTGTTTGGCATGGTATATGGTCTGGCGTGGCTGCTGGTATTAAGGAAGAAGGAACTGGCATAGTAATATCTTACTATCAAAGTTGAAGGTGGCTGCGGTGAAGCATAGTTTTATTGACCAGTATAGCGACCGGGATAGCTTTATTCATCAGCTTGACCCGCGCACCAAATTTATTACTACGCTACTTTTCATATTGGCAGTAGTGCTGACCCCACCTAATCGGTGGCTGGTGTTTGCCTTATATCTTTTTATTATTGCTGTATTGATTCTTTTGTCCACGGTGCCAATCCGTTATGTTTTAAAGCGGTCGCTGGTAATTATGCCCTTCGTGGTGCTGATTGCTATCTTCATCCCTTTCTTTAAGGAGGGAGAGGTAGCTGGCAGCTATAATATATGGCTGTGGGAGGTAACGGTTACCTACAGTGGTCTTCAGGTTCTGGCGAATATCGTTATCAAGGCCTGGCTTTCCATTCTCAGCTTAATCCTGCTGACCTCAACCACGAAAATGACTAATCTTCTCAAAGGCTTGGAGCAACTGCGAATGCCCAGGGTAATGGTGATGATTCTATCGTTTATGTATCGTTATATCTTTGTTCTAGTTGATGAAGTGATGCGGATGAGGCAGGCGAGGGATAGTCGCAACTTTGGCGGTAAGCGTTTATGGCAACTGCGGACGATTGGCAATATGCTCGGCACTCTATTTATTCGCAGTTACGAGAGGGGTGAGCGGGTTTATGCGGCGATGGTCGCTCGTGGCTTTAATGGGCAGACCCGAACGCTAAACCGTTTGAACTTTACGCCGGCAGATGCCTACTTTGGCGTAGGCTTCAGCTTGATTCTTATTTTGAGTAGCGTTTTTAACCTATTATATTAAGGGGTCATTTATTGGGGGTAGGTTGGAGAGATGGAAGAAATTATAAGCATTGACAACCTTTCCTTCTGTTACCCTGATGGTCAGCAGGCATTAACCAATGTCTGCTTGACTATGCGTCAGGGTGAAACAGTGGCACTTATCGGACCCAACGGCGCCGGGAAGTCTACGCTACTACTTCACCTGAATGGTATCCTGCGCAGTAACGGGGTAGTGAAGATATTCGGCAGACAGGTTGATGATGGAAACCTGAGGTGGGTGAGGAGCAGGGTGGGATTAGTTTTTCAAAATCCAGATGACCAGCTATTCTCGCCTACTGTCTTTGACGATGTTGCCTTTGGTCCGATTAATGTGGGTTATTCTGAGGCTGAGGTTCGTGAGTCAGTAACCAGAGCTCTTGACTGGGTAGGGATGGCTGGCTATGAGCAGCGCTCACCCCATCATCTAAGTGTTGGGGAAAAGAAACGCATTGCTATAGCTACTGTCCTGTCAATGAGCCCGGAGATTCTGGTAATTGATGAACCGACGAGCAATCTTGACCCACGGAGTAAATGGTCTTTGAGTGGCTTGCTCGAAAGGTTACCGATGACTAAAATAGTTGCCACTCATGACCTAGAGCTAGTCCGGGCTCTCTGCCCACGGACTATTGTTCTTGACCACGGACAGGTAATTACTGACGGCGCTACCAGTCAAATCTTGACGAATATATCCTTGCTTGCCGCCCACGGGCTTGCCCCTACCGAGACATCCTAGAAAAGCTTGAGCCTCTGCGGGCAGACTCGACTCGTTGAGTTGATAAACAATCTCTATCTCTCTTGTTTGAGGGATACGCTGTTTTTAGCCACCCTCATTGTGGCTCCTGATTCTACTTTTATGACGACGTTATCCTCGCTGATGGTTTCAATCACTCCGTAGATGCCGCCGGCAGTAACTACCCTATCTCCCCGCTTCAGTTCCTCTATCAGTTGCTGGTGTTCCTTCTGTCTCTTGCGCTGTGGTCGAATCATGACGAAATAGAACATCCCAAAAATCAGCAGCAGGAAGATAATTATCGTCCAGTCGAATCCTCCTTCGGCTCCCTCTGCTGGATAACAGCCCCCTATAAATACTAGAAGAGTGATAAGCAATCCCATTACTATCGCCAAATTCAGGATTTTATTCTTGTTCATTTTCGCCTCCTTATTTTAAGATTCAACCCTGCCCTGTAGTGACCAGGGGCTTGTTTTCTCAATCCTGATTTTCATCAGTTGCCCCAGGCAATCATTGCTGTTACTGAAGAATACCAGTTTACCACTTCTGGTTCGACTTTGCCACCTACCCTGCTTCTCCCCCTCTACCAGTACTTCAACCGTCCTGCCCCATAGCCGGGCATTAATCTCAGCAGCGATGCTCTCCTGGAGTCGCTCAATCTCGTTTAACCGCCTCCTTTTCTCGGCGGGTGGAATGTTATCCTCAAGTTTCCTGGCAGCAATAGTTCCCGGCCTTGGTGTGTAAGCGGCTATATGCACTGTATCAAACCTGAGCTCAGAGAGCAAGTCGACCGTTTGCTGGAACTGTTGCTCTGTTTCTGAGGGGAAACCGACGATAACATCGGTGCTCAGGGCTACTCCTGGTATTTTACTGCGTATCTCGGTGATAAGCTGGCGGTAGTAGTCTATGGTGTAGCCCCGTCTCATTGCTTTCAAGATTTGGTTACTGCCAGACTGAGCAGGGAGGCTGAGCTGTTCGCAGACCTTGTCTAAGTGGGCTACTGCCTCAATCAGTTTGGGGCTCATATCCTTGGGGTGGTTGGTCAGGAAGCGGATGCGAAAGAGTCCATCTATAGCATTTAGCTCATAGAGTAAATCAGCCAAGTCTGGCTGGTCGGGCAGGTCATGCCCGTATGAATCCACATTTTGCCCCAGCAGGGTAACCTCTTTGGCGCCACGATGCACTAGCTTTTTAACCTCACCGACTATTTCAGCCATCGGGCGACTCCGTTGCCTTCCACGGCGGTAGGGGACAATGCAATAAGAGCAGAAGTTGTCGCAGCCCTGGATGATAGGAACATAGGTGCAGGGCGCAGGATGGGGGGGAAGTATTTGCCCCCATTCAGCCTTTTCCAGCCATGGTGGACAATCTCCGGGCTTAAAGAAGTAATCAACATGGGGGAAGCGTTTCTTAAGTTGAGCCACCTCAGCGTTAACCAAGCAGCCAGTAACAGCTAGAGTCGAGTTTGGGCGTAATTTTTTTAAAGATTTAAGGGCATTGAGCTTGTTAACCACGCGGTTCTCGGCACTCTGGCGCACGACACAGCTATTGAGCACGATTAAATCAGCCTCCTCGGTGGTGGCTATGGCCTGATAACCTAATTGCTCAAGGTAACTGCCGAGGCGCTCTGATTCAGCCTTATTCATCTGGCAACCTATAGTCCAGATATGATATTTGGACATGGTCTTCTGCTCTATAAAGGATTATTATTAAAGAAAGCCCCTTAACTAAGGGGCATACCAGCCTGATATGGCGGAGGGAGTGGGATTCGAACCCACGACCCCGAATTACCAGGGTAAGCGCTTAGCAGGCGCCCGCACTAGGCCTCTATGCGATCCCTCCATAGCTGTGGGAGCCAGTAATGCTTTATTTTCGGTATAGTCATTGTATCACAACCCTTCATTTCGCTCAAACCCAATTGAGGGCTTCTTCGGGCTATGTTATGATTGGCACTGAATAGAGATGGAGATTAATGTTTTAATTGATGAAGACCTTGAGGGAAACCTTGAGGTGGGCTGGCTACAGAGCGTAGCCCAGCAAATCCTCGTTGCCCAAGGGGTTGGCGCTGATGTGGAGCTTGGTCTGGTTATTGCCACCCAGCAAAGGGTGCAACAGCTAAACCGCAGCTATCTGGGAAGGGATGAGCCTACAGATGTGCTTGCCTTTTCCACAAGAGAAGAAATGGGGGCAGACCTTTCCCCTTTTGTTCAACCTCCTGATGGCGTTCTCCACCTGGGGGAGGTGATTATTTCCTACCCTCAGGCAGTAATACAGGCCGAGGAGTACCAGCATTCAATAAAAAAGGAGTTAGCAATTCTTATTATCCACGGGGTGCTTCACCTGCTGGGGTATGAGCATGATAAGCCTGAGCTGGAGCGTAAGGTGAGAGCCAGAGAGGCAGAAATCCTGAGCTATATTGAAGGGGGCCTAGGTTGAGAGTTCTTGGTATTGCTGGCAGCCCGCGACGGGGTGGTAACACCGACCTATTGCTGGCTGAAGTTATGAGAGGCGCAGCTAGCAGTGGGGCTGAGGTTAAAACTATTACCCTTAATGAAATGACCATTGCCCCCTGTCAGCACTGCGATGGCTGTCTGGAGACGGGCAGGTGTAAGGTGGAGGATGATATGCAGATGGTTCACACTGAACTGATGAAGGCAGACCGATTGGTTCTGGCTTCGCCGGTGTATTTTATGGGGGTAACGGCTCAGACCAAGGCTATGATTGACCGTTGCCAGGCACTATGGGTAAGGAAGTATATACTGAAATTACCGGCATCGGGCAGTAGACAGGTAGAGAGAAAGGGATTATTTATTTCTGTTGGCGGCACCAAGTCAGCCAATCTATTTCAGCCAGCGGTGGCTACTGTAAAGAGTTGGTTTAGAACCCTTGATGTTAGCTATGCTGGCGAATTACTGTTCCCCGGGGTGGATGAGAAAGGGGCCATAGCCAAACATCCAGATGCCTTACATCAAGCTTTCCTTGCCGGGCAAGGGCTGGTAGAATAAACCCTAATTGGATAATCAGGACAGAACAGACGCAAATATAGATTGCACAAAACGTCAGAATGTTGTAAATCTAGGACGGCTTGATTATCTATTATGTTGGACTTAATATAGACTGAGCGAGGAGGATAGGTGACAATGAGTGAAGAATTAAAGGTAAACTATGTAGATCACATCAGTATCGCCGTAAGGAATCTCAATAAGGCCGTAGAGGACTATAAGCATGCCTTTGGTTGGGAAGTGGCCGGTCGCTATAGCGATCTGAATGAGAAAATCAGGGTATGCTATTTTATGGCGGGTTCCACAGCAATAGAGCTGGTAGAAGATATTGATGGGACAGGCGAGACAGCAAGATTCATCGAGCGTTTCGGTGAGGGTGTTATGATCGTATCCTACAATGTGGACAGTTGCAGTCATGCGTTAGAATTGTTGAAGAGGAATGGTGTAAGAGTGATCGATGAGAAGCCTAGGCTTGCAAAGGAACAGGATAGACGCTTTGCCTTTATCCATCCTAAGGCTTGCCATGGTGTTGTAAAAGAGGTCATTGACGGCAAATATTAGATACAATATTAGCCGCCTCGGTAATAAACGCTCAACGAATTGAGAGATAGGGCAAGTTAAATAGCTAAACTTGCCCTCTTTATTTCCCAAAAAGTAGGTGGTGTTACATCTGGTGCTGCTTGTTTTGATGGTGTATTTGGGGGTTCGGGGATGAAAGTTGTATTGGCCGTAGGGCACCGATAACCTGTGCAAAACTGTCTCGAGTAGTCAGTCTTTGCTTTGGTCATTAAAGCCGAATGAAGATTGAAACAATTAGATTTCCTAATTGATGTCAAGCCATTAATTCACCTATTGATTGTTTATCTTCAGCCAAGTACACTGTTACGGGGGCAGGTCACCTGACCATAGTCCGGTAAAAAAGCGACATGCATTGATGCCAAGCACTCGGGTGTCATATCCACCTTCCTGGATGACAAGTGTCGGAAAGTGAAGCGAACCAATCATTTTTCCCACGGCTTCAAAGTCTTCTGCCTCAAGGCTCCAGGTACCGGTTGGGTCTTCCTTTGCTGTGTCCAGCCCAAGAGCGACAATGAGGAATTGCGGCTGGAATCTCACTATTCGTCTCAGTATTTCGCTGAGGACTCGGCGATACCTTTCACCGTTGACATTTTCAGGTAGGGGGATATTTATATTATAGCCTTTGCCTGCTGCAGCTCCCTTCTCCATGGCAAAACCGCTGAAGTAGGGATAGGCGAAACTGGGATGACCGTGGATAGATATGGTCAGCACGTCAGAGCGTTCATAGAATATGTCCTGCTGGCCATTGCCACGGTGATTAGTCAATATCAAGGATGACAACCCTCCCGTATGCGCTCAGATACTGGGCGGCTATGGCTGCCGAGTTGAAATAACAAAACCCACCAAAGGAACGGCGCTCAGCATGATGCCCGGGTGGGCGTACCAAGGCATAGGCCAAACAGTAGCCCTCAAGGATTTGTTCGGCTGCGGTTAAGGCACAGTCCACTGCCCTTTTTGCCGCTAAATAGGCGTTACGGTTTATCGGCGTAAACGTGTCAATACAGTAGTATCCGGCACGAACGGGGAGTTTTTTCGGGGGACGTGCTGTGTTGCGAATTGGAAAGACGTAGGGGTAGATGGACTGCCCTGGTTCTAGATTGGCACAGACTTTCTTGAAGTAGTCTACAAATAGGGAATCATGTACCGCCTTGATATACCGTTCCGAAAAATGACGAGGAGTAATCCTATGAAATAGTCCCGTCTCATCAAGTTCCTCTAGAATTGAATCTATCCTTACCGGGGATTCAACGTATCCCCGCTCCTCTACATGGTGAATGGCATGTCGGTCATTGATGATGAGCACGATTTGCTTATCAATCGATATGGAACGCTTTGGTAGAAGCGGAACCTTTTTCACATATTTTGGTTCTCTAAGGCGTATCGGGTCGTCCTGAAATGATTCTACCACCATTTCAATGTAGTAGGGTGGACATACACCTTTGTACTTCCGCCCTAGAATCGCCCGGACAATCTCCCTGGCTGTATCACGTGGGAGCCCTTTGTTCTGTCCCAGGTCATCATAAACCAGATAGGGCGGATTATCCTCCCCGGGTTTAAGTGGCGTCTCATATGCAGTATTGGTGATTGGTCGGGCGCCGTATCTTTCGTAGAAACGAAGGCGTGCCGCATTCTGCTTCCTGATTTCAGGGTTACGGCTCAATTTAGGGTCGTCAGGCAGGCATTCAAAGAAAAGGCCTATTGTATTCAAGTCTAGCGCTTCCTCCCGCACCCTTTCATAAAGAGCACTGCCAATTCCGCCCCCCATCTTTTGTTTGGCGGCAGAAATAAAATCCAGATAACAGAATCTTAGAACTGGCTCATGAAACAGAAGGGCAAATCCGATAACGCGACCCTTTGCCCCCTCAGCCATAAAGAGAATGGAGCGAAAACGGTACTTCAAGGGGTTGCGCAATTGCTCGGGTAATTTGGCTATGTCCTTCTTTGACAAGCCGGGAAACTGGGTTCGCAGGATATCCTGAACCTGAGCTATGGCCTCTTTATTTACCGGAGTTATATCATCGTAAACCCGACGAATGCGAAACATAGTTAACTCTCTTGTTTTCTCCTATTAGCTTAACTTAGCCGCTTTTGCAATATCAGTTTATCATCGCCTGGGGCATAGAAGTCGGGGATGCGGCAGATTACTTGGTAGCCATGACTTAGATGAAAGCGCCTTGTCTTTTCGTATTCCGGCTTGGACGATGTTTCAATGATTGCCAGCCTTCCCTGATTCTCCCTGATCCGGTCCTCGGCATAAGCCAGTAGAGCCCCGCCTATGCCCTTGCCCTGCTTCTCCTGGGCCACTGCCATCCAGTATATGTCCCAGGTACCTTCCGTCAGTGGAGTAGGCCCATAGCAGATATAGCCGGCAATAGCTGAATCCAATTCAGCTACAAGCGCATGATAGCCTGAACCACGCGGGTCACGCAGGTAGCTATCAATAACCTCCTCTGCCACCACCACCTCAGACGGCTTGAACTCGGGTGTATTCCGCAGTATTTTCATCAAGGCTGGCTTGTCCCTTTTTGTCATGTGGCGTATCTTGATGGTCATGGCCTTCCTTCTCCAGCGCTAGTTGCACAATCTTCTCAATGAATTGGGGGTAAGCCATGCCTGCGGCTTCGGCCTGGCGTACCGCACCTGAGCTGGGAGAAATGTCAGGGTTGGGATTGACCTCAATAACGTTAGGCCGTCCCTCCTCATCCTGCCGCATGTCTACTCTGGCGTAGCCCCGGCAGCCGAGCAGACGAAAAGCGGTGAGTGCTGTTTGGGCAATATGTTCTCGCTCGCCGGTTTCGATTTCAGCGGGACAGACTACCCTTGTACCCTGAAAGTAAAGGCTATCGGGCTGCCATTTGGCAGCGAAGCTGAGAATTCTAGGTATTGCCTGAGGCAGTAAGTAATTTATCTCTGATACGGGAAGGACGGTGCAATTGTAATTACCCAGCACGGTAACGTTAAACTCGCGCCCATTTATGAACTGTTCCACTAGGGCTTGCCCGCCGTAAAAGCCGCTTACATTGGCAACCTGTTCTTGGAGCGAGGCAAAATCATACACCACGCTCCTCTCTGAAAGTCCGTGACTTGCGTCCTCTCCACGGGGCTTAACAATACACGGGTAACTCAGTCGAGACATCGACAGTGTCTCGGGACTCAGTAACTGGAAATCGGGCGTTTTAATTCCGGCAGCTGTTAAAATTACCTTGGTCTTGACCTTATCCAGGGCTAGTCTGAGTGCCGCACCGGGACAGCCAGTGTAAGGTATCCCCAGTGCCGACAAAATATCGGGTATCTCGGCTTCCGTTTCCGGGTAGCCGCAGAAGCCCTCAAAAAGATTAAATACCAAATTTACTTCCAGTTCACCGAGCTTCTTTCTGGTCTGGTCAAGAGGTGACGCCAGTGGAACTCGAACCACCTCATAGCCCAGTTCGAGCAGGGCGTGGTGCACCGCTTCCACGGCGTTAAGCACGCCAATTACTGCTGCTTGCTCATCCCTGGCATCATAGCGGCTGTAGAGGGGCTCATTATAAACAATGGCTACACGGGCACGCACTGCGAGTACCTCTTCAGCGCAGCATCAAGTACAGCATTTATCAGCTCTTTATGAGTCCAGCCTGATTTATTCGCTATAATGACCAGGTCACTATAGGTGCCCAATCCAGGCAGAGGATTTATCTCCAGAAAGTAAGCCTTTCCCTCAGAGCTAACCCTGAAGTCAAGCCGGGCAAAGTCCCGGCATCCCAGAACCCCAAACACCTTCAGGCTGGAGAGGGTTATCCTTTCCCGGACTTCATCCTTAAGCTGAGCGGGACATTCATAGTCAATCAAGTTCTGATAATCACGTTTTACCTCAAGCGAGTAGATAAAGGGATTCTCCCTACTTTTGGGAAGTATGCGCATCATGCCCATCACCTTGGGTGGGGAATTCCCTATGATGCCTACCGTAACCTCGTCACCAGCGATAAATTCCTCAACCATCACTGGCTGTCGGTAGCAATCCAGGAGTCTGCTTACCTCCTCCTGCATCCTTCTCACGCTGTCTACCACTGAAGTCAGGCGAATGCCCTTGCTTGAGCCTTCATGGGCTGGTTTGATGATGGCAGGGAAGGTAAATTGCTCCCAGGGTATTTGACCGAGGTCTTCCTCACCAGTTACCAGCAGCCACCTTGGGGTACAGACACCCTCTGTCACTACTAGCTTTTTGGCCAGTGGTTTATCAAGGCAAATCGCCAGACACTGAGAGTCGGAGCCGGAATATGGTATCCCCAGCATCTCAAGGACACAGGGCACCTGGGCCTCTCGACTGCGATAATTCCCCCGTCCCTCGGCGATATTAAAGACAATGTCAACCTGCTCCCGGAGAATATTGTCGAGAAATTCCCTGCCCCCACCCAGCATTACCACCGAGTGTCCTCCGGCCTCAAGGGTGGCGGCAATAAGCCCTACGGTTTCTCTAGAGTCATACTCCTCAAGAGCATCCTCAGGGCTAGCTTCATCTAGGGGCACGGCTCTTTTAAGATCGTACGATAACCCTATCCGCATCCTTGGCTCCTTCCGATTCAAATTGTAATTCCGGCATATTAAGCAAGCTGGCGACCGGCGTTGATTCCGGGTATGCCTTGGCCTTGGGATTTCGATAGTGGAAGAGGTGACCACGGTAGTTCCTCAGCAAGAGTTCTTCTTCAGTTTGCGCCAGGATATAGTTTGGCTGCAAGGGAACCTTACCCTCACCCTGAGGAAGGTCGATGACAAAGGTTGGCACCGCCAGCCCTGAGGTATGGCCGCGCATACCCTCAATTATCTTTATACCCACCTCTACCGGGGTGCGCAGGTGCTCCGTCCCCTCGACCTCATCACACTGGAAGAGATAGTAAGGACGTACCTTAATCCGGAGAAGGTCGTGACACAGCTTGGTCTGCATCTCCACGGAATCATTTATACCACGAAGCAGGACGGATTGGTTGCCTACCGGAACCCCGCTCCGCAGCAGCCGGTCACAGGCCACCGCCGCTTCAGGAGTTATCTCGCGAGAGTGGTTGAATTGAGTATTGAGCCATATGGGTCCATACCTGGATAACATGGCACACAATTCAGCGTCTATGCGCTGGGGCAACACCACTGGGAATCTGGTGCCTATGCGTATGATTTCGACATGCGGTATTCTCCTGATTTTGGAGATAATACCCTCCAAGTGCTGCGTAGAAAGCGTCAAGGGGTCACCGCCGGAGATGATAACATCCCTAATATCCTGGTGCTGGCGTATATAGTCCAGCATGGCTTCGACTTCCCGGGGAGTACGCACCCACCCCCCATTGTGCCACTCTCTTTTTCGCGTGCAGTGGCGGCAAAGCACGGGACAGATATCGGTAAGCACCATTAAGACCCGGTCTGGGTAGCGGTGAACCAGCCCCGGGACCACGGAGTCCCTTCTCTCTTCAAGGGGGTCTTCTAAGCCGATGCCAGCCAGAGCTATCTCATAAAACGAAGGTATTACTTGTTTCCTGATGGGGTCTTCAGGGTCATCTGGGTTAATAAGAGAAAGGTAATAGGGGGTTACCGAGAGGGGATAGCGTTTGGTTACCAGTCTGAGTTGTGCCTGCTCTTCAGGGGTTAAGGGTATAAACCTGGTTAATTGGTCAACAGTCGTAATCCTGTTCCGGAAATGCCACTTCCAGTCGCTCCAGGTGCCATCTGGTATGTGCCCAAAGAATCGGCGTCTTTGGGCAACTGTTTTACCTAGAGGCTCATCTTCAAGATTGTTAAATAGGGCTGTTTCACCAGGAGGTTCATCTTCTGCCTCACTGTTACTGCAGCTTTCGATGTAATATTTTTCTACCCTGGGGGTAGATTGACTTTTCACGGTTGTTGAAGGTGCTTTCATCTTACTTTTGTCTCCTATAGAGTTAAATTTTGTAGACTGACTTGGCTATTTTGCTTACTGAATTTCCTTACGAAGTTGCAGGTGCATGCTTTTATTCCTTTCTATCAAATTAGTTAGGAAATACTTGTCCTAACTAATTTTTCCTGTTATAATATATAGGAATTATACTTCCTAACTGAATTATACACAATTTGTTACAGTTGTCAATAGGTTTTTAGCTCTTTCCATAATCATGGAAGAATATTTTCGTAGGGATACGTGGATAAATGTAGCAAGGAGGTGCAAGCATGCGGGGATGGAAGTTTGTTACCAATCATGCTCTAGTGCTTTGCCTGATTGCTCAGCAGCCGCGAATCACCGCTAGGGAAATCTCTTTGACCATAGGTATCACTGAGAAGACCACCCGGAGCATCATCTCTGACCTTGAGGCTGATGGGTATGTCACCAAGAAAAGAGAGGGAAGACGCACCAAGTACGGCATCAATCCGGAGTTGCCGCTTCGGCACGAAATGCAGCAGGATAAGGCTGTAGGTGACCTTCTGAAATTTCTTGGATGGACAGAGCGACACAAGCGAACAAATAAGGAAATAGCTAATTAGTTCAATAAATATCAGCGTCCTTGCCATGAAGGTTCTAACAAATATCATAGCATTGCCATTATCCTATATGGTAGTACTGGCTGGCGATAGTTCAACATACTGGAAGGCGTGGAGCGCTAAGAGCAGAAAGGAAAGCAAAGAGGTCAAAGATGAAAATACTTCTTGTTGTTGATGGTGCTAAGAAAGTCAGGATTCTGGGTCAGCATTATCCAGTCAGGGCGAGAATAGCTCAAATACACGGTTTCTCATCACACGCTGATAGAAACGAGCTTTTCAGATGGCTTTCTGAACTCAAGAGGGCTCCCAGACGAGTATTTGTTGTTCACGGGGAACCTGAGGCAGCTAAAAATTTCAGCGAATTTCTCAGGGAAAAGACAGGTTGGGATATATCTGTGCCAGAATATGGAGTAGAGGCACTTTTGGATTAGTCATATGACCATTGCTTGGTTAGTACCAGATGCTGTAGCACTGTAGACGGGAGGGCAAAATGCCGCAAGGATATGAGATAAACGATTTAGCCAAGGAAGAATCTTGGCGTATGTTCCGGGTAATTGGCGAATTGGTGGAAGGCTTTGATAAGCTTTCAGGTATTGAACCAGCAGTCACCATATACGGTTCGGCTCGGCTTAGGGCAGAGGATGAGCTATACGCTCAGACAGAGGAAATAGCCAATCGATTGGGGCAGATGGGTTTCACAATTATAACTGGTGGGGGACCTGGGGTGATGGAGGCAGCCAATAAAGGCGCGCTCAAGGCCGGAGCTACATCAGTCGGACTAAATATCGACCTACCCGAGGAACAAGTCTGCAATCCTTACACCACAAAGTCTATAACGTTTAATCACTTCTTTGTTCGCAAAGTCATGCTTGTAAAGTATGCCACTGCCTTTATCATAATGCCTGGTGGATTGGGCACACTTGACGAGCTGACCGAGGTGCTAACCTTGATGCAAACCCATAAGATAAGACCATTTCCTGTATTATTATTCAATGGCCAATACTGGAAAGGTCTCTTGGACTGGCTAAAGAGTTCCGTCTTAGTCAGAGAGTTCGTCTCTGAAAGTGACCTTAACCTGCTAAGAGTTTGCGACCATATTGATGAGATAATTGAAGCTGTCCAGAGGTGGTACATCAAGCAAGAGATTGTCGGTAAGAAGGCCCTGCTGAAGTAAGGGGGCAGTGTTAAGAGCCAAGTGGTAATTTTGGCGTTTTATGCAGTTCCTCCCTATAGGAGTGCATCGCATTATTAGGTGGAGGAAACACAACTAAAGCTACACAAAAAGATTTCCTAATTGATGTCAAGCCATTAATTCACCTATTGATTGTTTATCTTCAGCCAAGTACACTGTTACGGGGGAGGTGGAAGTATGTCTGGACTGAGGAGCTTTAGCTGCCTCGCGTGTTCCACGACTAGCAAGCCTCCCCACATTAGATTTGCGATGCCGCCGAGCCTGTCTTGTTTCTTCAGGTACCTTATACGCTGACCGGATGAGTTCCATAGCCTCCTTCTTTGTTATCAGTTTTGCCCTGGCTATCTCGCAACTCATATGGTCTACCCTCTCGCAGTACCGCCATTATCCTAGCTCCCAGGTGACTCATCACTGCTCCCATGGCTTGCAGGTGTGTCTTGCCATGCTGCACCATCTCCTGTAATAAAGATCGGCAAGCTGCGGGTCATACCTGCGTGCAATATCCCCGGCTTGAAATAGAGCTCGCTTCATCATTGAGGGGCCTGCCTTGGTCATCCTCAGTCCCTTGCCCTCACTGTTGGCCGATTGTCTGGCTCCGGGCACGACGCCTGTCCAATTAGCGAAGGCAGATTGACTGCGGAAACGGTGTGGGTCACCAATTATGGCCAGAAACACCTGGGCTGTTCTCACTCCAATTCCGGGAATAGTACGCAGATGATCAGATGGATGAAGATGTCGGTACAGTTCCTCAATTCGGCCCGATACCCTTTCTACCTCAGCTTCCTCTGTTTCCATTAACCTCAGTTCGCAGGCTATCTCATTCTGGAGATCATCAAAGAAGTCCTCATCTATCATGCCAGCAGGCTTGGATTTCTCATAGAACTCCGCGAGCTTCTGGCAGACCTGATACACTCGATGGGATTCAGTCATGGCGCCTTTTGCTTTATCACTGACTAGGAAGGTTTCGAGGGCACTTTTACCATCACGGACCACGGTGAACGGATTTAGCCGCTGCCGGTAGAACAACCTGGCCCGGTCTGACCACTCATCGGAAAAAGCTTTTCGAAGGTCAGGAAGATACCCGTTGACTATTGAGCCTATTCGGTTCTTACGAATAGTTATGCTCTTCATGAGACGCTCCCGCTGGCGGGTCAGCCTCTGGAGAGCATGATACTCAGATGGCGGAAGATAGGCTTCATCCAACTGCTCGGCATCAATGAAAGGCATCTTGGCCAGCGTGAGCCCGTCTACCCTGTCGCTCTTGGTATGGTTACGAAGATATCGCCTGAGGGCAGCTACCTTCTGCAGCCTGGCTTTCACCATTTGGCATTCCGGATGGCGAGCTCGAAGGTAGACAGCCATGGGAATCCAGGCCAGACCTGTTGGCTCAAAAATGATAGCGGGCGTATCACCATTCGAGAAAACATGCTTCTCAAACTTCTCCAGACCTTCCACAGTACTGTCGAAGCTGAAGCTATCGCAGGGTCTTGCCTGCTCGCCCAGACAACGAACCTGATGACTACCGGTACGGCTGAGGTCGATACCAACACTCCTGATCAACGTCGTCTCCTTTAAAAAATATTCGGGCTCAGTGAGTATTGGCCGGGCCCTCCGCCCATGCTTGCGTCCTTGATACGGGGCTTCTTTCTCTAGAACCCCAATTTCCTTAATCGGGCCACTTGAGAGCCGGCAGGCAGTCTGATTGTCGGGGCAGCTTAGCTCCCCAGCCAGATTATGGCGCCTCACCGGAACCCGTCAGGTCTATTATAGCCCGGATGCTAACTCCTGACCCTGGGAAATAGAATACAAGCCAGATTGTACAATCATACTTCCTGTTTACGCTAAACTTGCATTTTAGTTAATCTAGCGCCGGGCAGCGCCAATAAGCTCAGCTATATCCTCTATCCCCCCTTTTTTCATAAATTGCTCTATTCCCTCTAGGACATCAAGTGGGGCACGGGGGGTGGTGAAGCTAGCTGTGCCTACCTGAATAGCACTGGCTCCAGCCATAATGAACTCTAAAGCATCGCTGGCGGTAGTGATGCCGCCGCAGCCGATAACAGGCAGCTCTACGGCACCAGCTATCTCATATACCATATATAACGCCACTGGCTTTATTGCTGGTCCAGATAGCCCCCCGGTTATGCTGCCCAGTAGAGGTCTGCGTTTGGCGATGTCGATAGCTATGCCCTTCAGGGTATTGATTAGGGATATAGCATCGGCTCCGGCTTCAGCCACAGCTATAGCCACCTCGGCTATATCACTGGTGTTTGGGGTTAGCTTAACCAATACTGGGAGGGAGGTAGCTGCTTTAACAGCGGCAGTTACCTTGGCGGCTGAGTTGGGCTTGGCTCCAAACTCGGCACCGCCGGCTTCGATATTGGGACAACTGATATTTACTTCAATACCGCCGATTCCAGCTATCCCATCCAGCTCGCCAGCCAGTTGGGCATATTCGTCTATGGTTTCACCGACTATATTAACGATGACTGGCACGCGCCAGCTTGCCCAAAGTGGTGCCTTCTCCCTGATTAGGGCTTTAATGCCAATATTCTGCAGCCCGATTGAATTGAGCACGCCACAGGCTGTCTCAGCTAGCCGTGGCTGTGGGTTTCCCTCTCTAGGTTTAAGGCTGGTTCCCTTGCACACGATAGCCCCTAGCTTTTGAATATCAAACATATGGCTATACTCTGTGCCATAGCCGAAGGTGCCAGAGGCTGTCATCACCGGGTTAGCCAGCAGTAAACCGTGTTTATTTTTTGGCGCTAATTGAGTCGAAAGATTCATGCAGCTCCTTATGGCAGGTTGATGCTGGTGCCAGCGTTATTGAAGAAGAAACTATCACCAAACTCTTGAGCCATTATGGCAGATGCTGGCAACCCGGTGCAATGGGAGACGCCTAACCTTTGCACGCCCAGCTCTTTTAGGGCGGCAATGGTCAGCCATATTCGCTCCTCGGAAGCATCCATGAGGTGGCAACCACCAAGCACTGTATTTATTGTCTTTACCCCGGTAAGCTGTTGGGCATGGTATAGGGTATTGATGATGCCTCGGTGGGCGCAGCCCAGAATGACAACCAATCCTGGTTCAGTATTTATAATTAGTGCCTGGTCATCCAGAAGCTTATCCGACTTGAAGTCAGTACCCTCTTTTACCAGAAGGTACGGTTCTATCTCTTCGTAATCGGTTACCATGGGAACCTCGCCAGTGGTCATTATGTTATCAGTTATTCTTACTGATTCTGTGGTCAGGTTAAACCTAGCGCCAAGGCTTTCCAGTTCCTGGCGCTGGAAGGGTATACCAATATATAAATCCACTTTACCTTCGCGACGGGCGTATTTAGTTTGCCACATATCGGGGTGAGCTATTATCTCTATCTCCTTTCCTATTTTGCGTAGGACGTGGCGCAGACCGCCGGTATGGTCAAAGTGCCCATGGCTTAGGACAATCTTATCAATCTGGCTCAGGTCAATGCCAAGGATATCAGCATTGTGGCTGGCTGAGATGCTTTGCCCGGTATCGAACAGGATTTTCAGCTCGTCTGTTTCTACCAGGATGCCCAGCCCCCATTCCCCGAGAAAGTTACCTAAACCAGCGGTATTTTCACTCAGGGTAGTGATATTAAGCTCCATTTTTATCCTCCTGCCGAATGGTGGTGATTATTGTATGTTATATCTTCTGGGGTGGCAACCTGTCTTATGAATAGAAGGGGAAAGATTATATCGCTTAGACAGCAGGGAATCCAAACAGCCAGGAACAAAAACACGAAAACAAGAGGGAGCAAAGGAATCCAGTGGGCTATCCCGAAGGCGGTGAAGTAGAATAACGAAGCCCATGTGCTTAACAACACGTGTCCAGAGTGTGGGACTTTGGTTGTATGTTTCCAGTACCCTATGGCAATGCCAACAAGTGCTGCGGAATTTATCACCTGCCATTTTTCAATCCCAATAAAGGGCATTTTTTCGGTCTCGATAAAGGGCATGTGGAAACCTATTTCTATATTGAGCAGAACTCCTCCCAGATAGGGAATTACCGCATCACTCAAGGTGGCTATGCCAATGGAGCCGGTATAGCCAATCAAAATCGCTGCCCAGAGCTTGCCCTTGCCATATCTCATATACATGGCTGTGGTCACGAGGGCACTCAATACAACATGGAGTGGGTGTAAGGTATAAAAAGTAGCCTGAGAAATCTGGGAAGGGACATTGCCAAGGACAATTATGACCATGATGATAATCCCGGTAACGGCACCTAGTGCGGTGAAAGGGGCATGGCTCTTGAGTTCGATTGCTATTTGTCTAATCATTTGAATGACTTAATGGAAATTATTTTCACTAACGAGGCCTTTAAAAATAGCATCACTTAACTACAAAGCCCGATAAATCTACGCTACTTCTTTCTGGCAGTTTTGGCACAGACCAACGAACTCAAGCAGGTGGTCTTCAATCTCAAACCCGGTTTCTCGGGATAGTTTTTGCTCCAGTTCAGCTAGGTCGTAGCCAGTAAAGTCGATAACCCCACCGCAGTTGGAGCAAATCAGGTGGTGGTGGTGCCCCGAGGCGCCGATTGTGTAGCTGTGGCAGCTACCTCCAGCGTGTAGCTCACAGATAAGTTCTAGCTTGGCAAGTATGTCGAGGGTGCGGTAAATGGTTACCAGTCCAATACCTGGGTGGTCTTGATGCACCTTTCCATATATGGCAGCAGGGGTAAGGTGGTCCTGGGTAGAGGCAATCGTCTGTATCACCGCCCTTCGCTGTGGGGTGAGCTTATAGCCATGCTGTCTTAAAGCAGCCGCTATTTTTCTCTCTGTGAGCTTCATTTCAAGTTGTAAATGAAAAATATTATCATTTATATAGTAGCGAGATTAGCCCTGCTTGTCAATAGTTTTTGGCGGATTGCTATTGACTTCCTGCCAAGGCGTTGACCAAATAAAGCAAATGGGATACACTTAAGATATGATATACCTTGGCACCTCAGGATTTAGCTATGATGATTGGGTAGGAAACTTCTACCCCAGAGGTATGCCTAAGAGAGAATGGCTTGCCTACTATGCCCGTGAATTTGATGCCTGTGAGATAAACTCAACCTATTATGCAATACCTAAACCTTCTACCTTAAAAGCTATGGCTGACAAAACGGGCGAAGGTTTCCTATTTTCTATTAAAGCCAACCGGGAAATGACTCACCAAAGGGAGGATAATGCCTCCGTTTTTAAGGCTTTTTGCCAGGTATTAGAGCCTATCATCTCTGCGGGAAAGCTGGGTTGTATTTTAGCTCAGTTTCCCTATAGTTTTGGGTTTAATCGCCATAACTGGGACTACCTCAGGCTATTTAAGGAACGGTTTGGCGAATTACCGGTGGTGATTGAATTCCGTAATGCCCAGTGGCTAAGGGGCGAAGTGTTTGACTGGCTTCGCCGCCAGGATTTTGGCTTTTGTTGTGTCGATGAACCACGGCTACCCAACTTATTGCCCCCGCTAGCTGAGGCAACAAATAAAATAGGCTACGTCCGCCTTCATGGGCGCAATAGCGATAAGTGGTGGCAGCATGAGCACGCTTATGAGAGGTATGATTATAGCTATAGCCCCTCGGAACTCGGTGAGTGGTTGCCCAAGATTCAAAAGCTAAGTAGTGTGGCTGAGAAGACCTTTATCTTTGCCAACAATCACTGGCGTGGGCAGGCAGTGGGCACCATTCGCCAGTTGCGTATGATGATGGATTAACCTCTCCTGCAAAATTGTTGTTCTCTTAATAATCGCCAAGTATAAATGCTTACCTGTTAGCATAGGTAGGCGGAGGGAAGGGAAAGATGACCACAGGCTTCAATCTACTTCGCTCTCGTCTGGAGAGCGAGCGAAAGCGGTTGATGGATGAATTAGAACAATTTAAATCTAGCGTTCGCCCTACTGATGAGAGGCGAGAGGGTAGCCCCTTTGGCAAGAGGGAGGAGGAGGCTACAGAGAGCTTTGAGTTTGAGAAGCGGCTAGCCTTAGAGAAGCGTATTAGAGACCAGCTAGCAGGGGTGGAGCATGCTTTGCACAAGTTTGAAGATGGAACCTATGGCTTATGTGATAGTTGTGGTCAACCTATAGACCCAGCCCGATTGGAAGCACTTCCCCAGGCAAGTCTGTGCTTGAGCTGTAAGGCTCGTCAGGCAAAGAATGCAAAAGGTAGGTAATCTCCGAGGTGGGTGGCGGAATGTGGCCTTTTTCCTTATCGCGTTGCTAGTGGTGGTTGCCGACCAGCTCAGCAAGCTCTGGATAAGGTCTAATCTACTTGTGGGGCAATCACTGCCGGAAGAGGGGTTCCTGCAATTAACTCATGTCCGCAATACCGGCGCTTCCTTCGGCTTATTTCAAGACCAATCATTTGCCTTAACCATAGTCGCCATAGTCGGCATTGCCCTTATCCTAGTCTATGCTCTTATTATTCATCATCGATTCTTCCCCTCGGATAATCTGCTAGGCAAGTCAGCCCTGGGCTTAATTCTCGGCGGCACAATAGGTAACCTGATTGACCGGCTGAACTTTGGCTACATTACCGACTTTATTGATATTGGTATCTGGCCAGCATTTAACATTGCTGATTCATCTATAGTCGTCGGTGTTATTCTATTTGCTTATTCCCTGCTTCCATTAGCCCGGGCTGAGAAACACTGATTTATCGGCTTAAAGAAGATGGACAAGGTGTATCACTTTGTAGCTGATAGGCAAGGCGCTCGTCTGGATAAATATGTTTGTGAAAAGCGTCCTGAGCTCTCCCGAACTCGTGTTCAAAAGCTTATTGCTGGTGGCTATGTCACGGTTAATGAGCATGTGGCTAAGGCAGGACATAAACTCGATATTGGCGATAGGCTGAGAGTCATCATACCCCCCATCCCACAAAGCACCGTTGTTCCTGAGGCTATTCCACTAGATATCATCTATGAGGATGATGACCTTTTAGTCATAGACAAACCAGCCGGACTGCCTGTTCACCCAGCACCGGGGCACCCAAGTCATACCCTGGTTAATGCTATCCTGTCCCACTTTCCCCACCTGGCTGCTCTCGGTGACTCAATGCGACCGGGGATTGTGCACCGGTTAGACAAGGATACCTCAGGGGTGATGCTGGTGGCTAAGAACAGCGTGGCTCAAGCCGACCTGGCGGAGCAATTTAAGGCTCATTCGGTGGTGAAAGCCTATCTGGTATTGGTCAAAGGGCACCTCACCCCAGAGAATGGCGTTATCGAGGCGCCTATTGGGCGTGACTCCCGTAACCGAAAGCGTATGGCGGTAGTGGCTGGGGGTAGGGAAGCACGGACTGAATATCGCGTGATTAAGTATATAGGCGACTATACGCTGCTTGAAGTCAGACCGGAGACAGGTCGCACCCATCAGATACGGGTTCACCTTTCAGCTATTGGCTATCCAGTAGTTGGCGATAAGGTGTACGGGGTGAAGTCAGCCTATTTATCACGGCAGTTTCTCCATGCCT
>Ga0209986_10001451_pt1 | contig 22675 bp, 28 predicted proteins | sample BlataG_FD_183168 | JGI IMG/M metagenome (GOLD analysis project Ga0209986, IMG submission 183168) | Deep subsurface microbial communities from Black Sea to uncover new lineages of life (NeLLi) - Black_00105 metaG (SPAdes) (version 2) | ecosystem: Environmental > Aquatic > Marine > Oceanic >... | reverse complement strand
CTTCTAAGCAATTCCCTATGATATTCCATGTAACTATAGTTCCCACCCAAGCTGCACCCGTGGAGTTATAAATAAGAAAGAAATCCCAGGGATTTACATCTACAATAAAATATTTGCCTGTCCAATCAGCAGCCGGAGGTAAATTTCCTACACCTCCATAGATAACATCTTCCATTATAGGAATTTCTTCATCAGGACAGCATATCTCAAAACCACAAGCCTCAACAGAACAGCTACGCTCCCGGTAAACCAAATCTATAATAGATGTTTCATAATCTTTGACAGATTGTTCTAAAGTAATGTCATCAACATCCATCGGTTCGCCCGTTTCGCGATAGATTGTTATATTATCATGAAGTCTTAATAGACTCATAGCGTTTAACATAGCCTCCCCGGATGCTATTCGCAAAGAATTAAACTTTTTGTTAGTGCCTATAATCCGATATTTGTTTGTTTCATCATCTTCAACTACCGTCTCCTCAATTGAGTTTTCATTAATTACCTGTTTGGAATTGAGAAACATTACATTCTCATATCCATCTTCATAGAAAATTTTACAGAAATTCTTTGGATGTGACCATCTTATCTGTACATTTTTCTCCGAATATCTACGTTGTAGCCATACTGCAACAGTTCCTTTTGTTGTTTCATCATCTTCAGCATACATATAAAGCCGCAAACTGCCTCCTGCTTCTGTTATTAACTGAAAAGAATATGTTCCTACGGCGGTTACTTCTATGGTATTACTTACTACAAGTCCTGTTGCAGTCCTTAGTTCTAAAAACAATGAAGCATTCCAGTCTGTTGCACCACAAGCGGGACCGCCATAATTAGCTGCTGTAACATAAAGATCAAATTCCTCTTCGAGGAAAGCTGTTATATCAGTATAAGCATGCCCCCTTCCTGCTGCTGTTGTCTTACAAAAGAATGTTCCTACAATAGCTTCCGCAGCTGCTGAATAAGTACTCCCCCACTGAGAAAAATTCGTTTCATGATCAAATACTGCACTTAAGGCATTTGTATCAAGATCACATAATTCAAATACTTCGCTATACCAATCTGTTTGTCCATCGGAGATGTGATAATAAAAGCGTCCTATATTCAGGCTACCCAAAGGATAGCGGAAATGTACCAATGCTCGAAATTCCCCTGCAACGGAATAGACCTCAAAGATATGCCCCGTGATATCTACTGTAGACAGATCTTCAATATTTACCATATCTATAGTAGTAAAATCCAATATCCCCCAATGCATACCAATATCTGGCAAAGTAAGCTGAAAGGCAGGAGGGAAATTCTGATGCTCTCTAAATATTGCCATATCCTGAGCATGACTTATCTTATTATAATCCTGCCAACTTGTGCCAGGATAAAACCTTAGTGGTAATAATGCTCCTTTTTCCATATCTTAACAATCAAATTCGTGCCATAATTCTACTTCTATACTTTGTTTCTTTTGTACGGCTGCTTTCACTTCGCCGTCTCCCAGTTCTGTTCTTATTCTGTTTAACGGATCAAACGACTCATCACAACATACCGGAAATTCTATAGACTCCTGTAGTTTGTGTTTTTGTGCTGTATCGAAAGTCATTACATTACCATCATTCATATTGCCTTCTAAGAAAATCCTGTCGTAAGTGTGATAATGTTCGAGTAAATTTTCTGTAGATAGATGCCCGTTAGCTATACTAACACCACTGAGTAATCCTGTTTCACAGAATACTTTATAATTTGGTGCTGTAGTCAGGTCAACATCAACCATTAAAAACCCATCGCAATTTATTGTATCAACTTCTCCTGCTGCCACTAGCTGTTCACCCCAGTCAATGTCTGTCCAGAACCTAGGACAAGCATGTTCTTTTTCTTTAAATTCCCCGGACACATAATCGCTTTTATGACCTGCTGCAGCGCCATAATATAATGGTAATCCTTCAAATTCTGTATTGTGAGGTATTGTTCCCTCTGTCCCCTCGTAATATTGCCATGACCAACGTTCCTGGTCGTACATCCTGCCTGTTTCGTATTCATACTTATTCCTTCGATAAGCAAAACTCCGCCCTCCGCGATCCATTAAGGTAGTCAGATCATAACCTACGGTATAATCTGAATGAGCAAAGGCAGGATCAAAATATGATATATGTTCTACTCTGAAATGTCCATTTTCGTCGATGAACCAATAAGCATTGAAAGCATTTCTTATTAATTCTTCTAACATTTTAAAATTCATTTCAGGATGCATATCACATGATGAAGCCCATGCCGTTTTCAGGTAATAATGATCTATTAAATGAACATTAGGTAATCTATTATTAGCACCCGTTATATAATTATCAGTCCCATAAGCAGCAGCATAATTATCACCGTTAGCAAAATCATCATTGAGCATAAATGAACTCCTCAATGTAAGTCCGCAATCCATCCTGAGTACACTATTTAATATATTGGTGAAATAATCATCTGTTACTACTCCTGTATTACCTATTAACGGCCATGCAGAAGCTAAAGCACGAACTAAGGCTCCCGGTGCAGGACAAGTCCATAACTGTGGCGTAATTGCCGCTGCTAACCCACCGCCTATAAAATCTGTATCATAATGATTCATTATACAAGAATACTCGTCCACTACTTCGGGAGTCAAAACAACTGTACATGAATCATCATCAAATCCTAACAGATAGGGATACTGAAATTGTCCTTGCCAATCTATTGAGCCACCACAATAAATATCAAAAGTCGCTATCTCGCAACTCAATCCTTTGATAAGATCATAGTCAGCATCTCCGAAAGTCAGCTCCCCTTCAAAGATCCTTCGAAAGAATATCTGTCCCTCGTTACGTTGATAATTTATGGACCATTCACCTTTAGGAAAAACCTCTACATCGTTTATGTAATAGTGATATTTCATAATTTCACTCTTGTGACTTGTCCTTTGCGTGTTTCTATCCTATAGCGACCTTCATATCTTATTTCAGGCTTATTAAGAAGTTCTTTTATTCCTTTAAGCTCTTTTACTGACTTAGAATCATCAAACGAAATCATGTAAGCACCGTCTGAATAACCTAGCTCACCATTATTTTCATTAATCGCTTTCACGAAGGCAGGGAGGAACTTACCATACTTTTGCGTAGCCTCGCGGCTGAAAACTGCAAGCCCCTCTCCTGCTTCCGCTTCACCTATTCCAACGTCTACGCCACCCTGAGCATGACGGCGACCTTTGAGAACATCATAACCACCTCTCTCAAATTTTTGTTGTTTGATAATAGCTATTTGTGCTAATGTTTTGAGCCCCGCAGCTATTTGTAGGGGTAAAGCGAATACTCCTGCTTGTGCGCCTATCTTGGTAATCTGTAAAGCGCCGTTTATAATAGCCTGAGATATTGCAATGACCTGTTGAGCTAAAGCATTTTCCTTTGTTACTGCTGCAAGTAAATCAAGCCCTGACAAAACAGCTTCCCCCCTTGCTTGGAGCATAGTTATTCTGATTAGAGCTAATTGCCTTTCAGATTCAGCAAGGCGTTCATTTTCTGCAATTTCATGATCAACTCTTTCTGTAGCAGCTAGTTTTAATTGATCCGTTATGCTTTCCGTTTGTGCGAGCCTTTCTTCGCCTAGACCCATTATGAAATCCGTCATATCCTCGAAATGTTTTGCTTCTTCTTCTTCGAGTTTTTGTGTTAATGCTAAACTATTAATAAGTTCCTTACGTTCTTTAGCTAATTCTTTTAATGATTTTCCGCTTTCATCAGTAGCCTTGGCATTTTCTTCTGTTGTCTCTGTAGAAAATTTAAGTGTCTGAATTAATGCCGCAAGTTCCTCTCTCTGTTCTATTAAATTCTTTAGCTTTTTTTTGTCAGAATCAAGATAAAAAACCCCTGCTATAGAAGCCTCCTCCTCCGCCGTTTGAAGTGTTGAAATTGCATGCTGTAATGTGATCAACTCAGATGAATAAGTTTTTATATAATTTTCTATTATTGCTAATTCAGATATATCAAAATCATCTCCCATTAATGCAGTAATAACATTTGCCCTCCTTCTACCTGCCGTTTCCGGTTCAGCTAATTCATTGAAAGCTTTTAGGCCATCGACTACATTTTTTATCAAATCAATTGCCTTAAAAAATACACCTTCAGTTCTACCTCCTAAAACATTAAGTAATCCCTCCCATGAATCTGTTAAGTTGGATATACGCCCATTAAGGGTTTCAGATATTGCAGCCATAGCACCGCTAACACCTTCCGCATCTCCTAAACTAAGAATGTATTCCTGTATAGCCGCCGAAGTATATTCAACTTGTGTGGCCTGTTCTTTAAATGTAAATGTGATTTTGTCGCCTTCCTTTTTTGTTTTAATACCAAATTCTTTTAACCGCTCGAATTCTCCTGTCTGAGCATCCAAAATTGCCTCGGTAAGCTGAATAAAATCCTTTCCCGTTGATGCTGCTAAATCCCCAAGCTTTCTAAGTTGATCTGTTGTTGGTTTAAATCCTTGATTCACCAATCGTACAAAAGCATCTGTAAGACCACGAACAGAAAAAGGAGTTTCAGCGGCGAATTTTTGTATCTTATCGAATTCCCTTTGTGCTTCCTTTGCTGATCCTAATGTATTTATAAGAACAGCCTGGAAAGTGGCAAATTCTCCACGCACAGCTATTATTGATTTTGTTAGTCGTGTAACTGCTGCAATACTAAATACTGTTAAAAATGCTGCACCTAAGCCTTGTACTGACTTTGTTGTACCACCGATATTTTTCTGCATAGTCTTTTGCGTCTTAGTACTTTGCTTGGCAAGATTTTTTTGCCCTGCCTGTACTTTCTTCATATCCTTCTGAAGATCTGCTATCTGTGCTTTTATATTTAGTACTACATCAGCCATTTTGCATAGATTTTTCGTATTCCATCACTAAAAGAAAAAATTCATCTACAGGTAATTTCTTTAATTCCATATAACTTACTGCTCCCTGCTTTGCTATCCTTGTTAGCAGACCTGTCCAAAACAAGTCTCTTTTCATTTTCTGCCTTTCGATGTGGAGGATTGTTCCTGCTTCGTAAGGTTCAAAGTACTGGCTATATCTTCTTTGTAAGTCTCTATAAAGCTTGGAACTAATTTCCAAGCCAAACGAAAAAAATCATTTATATCATAGCCCTCCTCCTGCCAATCGTTAATTTTAGACTTCATTATTTCTTCATCGAAAACTTTTTCATCTTCACCCTCATAATTAACAAAAATAGTACATAGCATAAGGGCTGGATGATGCCTTTCTTCCAATTTAGTCTTTATTCCTGTCATCGCATTATGGCATATAATAGAAGCTGTTGCAACTTTAGCACCGCCTTTCTCATCTAATGCTGACCAAATATCCTTAAAGGCCGTAAACAAATCTTCAAAGGTACGTCCAAAACCTACCATTGCCTGTAAATCTTCAAAATGTCTCCATCGCTCAATGCATATATTCTTTGTAATATGATATTTCTTGCCGTTAGCCTCAAAATGAGACTTCGACTGATCAAGGTGTTTTACTTCATTCTGTTCTTTCATAGACATATAGGATTAGGTGAATTAAAAAAATAGTAATAGCAACAAAGGAAATGTGAGTGAAAAAATTATACTCAGGAATAAAAATAAAATACCACAAAGCGACCTGTCCGCCGAAACAATAAGCGCAAAGCCCTAGCGGCTGGCTTAACCAATCAGGCAAACGGCCTAACAGATCACCATAAAAGCTGAATATCTGTCCTTCCTCGATCAGGATGCACGAAAAAACAACAGCGAAAACAGCTATCTGTAACGATATTATAAGTAATTCTAAGGACATGCCGAAGGATTTAATACAACAGCATCAACGCAATTCTTACCGAAAGCAAACTCCACCACATAACTCAGTGCAGTATACACATAAGGATAAGTAGTAAACTGATTCTCCGGTTCATCGAAGTTATAAGCAGCTACTACGTTGGCCCCGGTTTCTTCGCCGTTAAACATTACCTGGATCTGTGATAAATAATCTATTGTCGTAAGCGATTCTGGTATCTCGGCGATAAGATTGGCCACTAGCAAAGAAGGATCAGTATAAGCGGAGTTTATCAGCGGAAGATTCCACCAACTAACAAGCCGCAAAGAAGCTTGGGAATGATAATAATACGTACCTTCATTAAGAAGTTCTAAGCCTTGATCTTCCCAGAAATGAATTGACATCTTTGTAGTATCGGGAACAAGCGGCAGGAGATCACCCGGAATACAAGGATCATCTAAGCTATTTAGAGCCATAGGAACTATTATAGGAGTTATTTCTTCTTCCGGACCGGGAACTTTTACTACTGTCGGTTTGGCTAAACCTACAGCTATATCCACAAAGTTTAGATCCTTTATCTCGTCTCTTAACAGATCGGCTATTTTATATATCATGATAATCCTACTTTATTTATGTATCTCTGTAACTCTTTATCTACTGTCTTGGCTAATTTCTTTGTCTCTGAGTCTGAAAGATTAATGATATTAACACCTTCGCGCTTTGAGTTTGCATCAATCTTCTTTTGAGCTTCTACGTTTTTCCCTCCCAAAGTAACAACAAATTCATTCTTTGTTTTAGATATTCTTTTTACTCCAAAGCCGCGCCACATTTGACCTGTAAATGTAAAGTCTTTGTGTGAAGTTTGTAAACCTGCTTCTAAACTTCTCATCTGAGCATAACCGCCAGGAAGAATAAATAACCGTACATTCTTACCTTTGTGTTTTATCGTTCTCCATTGCAATTGCTTCCGTTTTTCTGGTGAACTTGCTAATTTAGTCCATATTAACTTACTTTTTTCGGTTGTACCTGACGTAAGCATAGGTTTCCTGCTATATGGTTTAAATGCTTCTCCACGATAATTTAACCCTTGCATTGTTACCCTTCTGCGAATATACTCCTGAGCGTCCTCAGCAATACGCCTGGTAATGAACTGAGGCATATCTCTAGCTACCATCTGGCTCAATCGCTTAAACCGTTTTGCTGCTTCTTCAGGAGTCATGACAATATCGTTCCTTTCCTTATTGGTTGGTTATCCTTACATTGTAGACAATCTGTTTTAGTAATGTCCGTATTAAGACCTATATACTCAATCAATTCATCATATTTTTCAATCCATACAGCCTGTTCCTTCATCAACGTTTCACGATTGATAAGTTTTGTGTAACTCATCGTAATGGATCCGGCAATCATATCTGCCAGCAGTTCACCCGACTTATAAAGAACAGCCTCCGCCGTAGCTATAGCCAAAGGATCAGACAAGAAGTTAAGTGAATCCTTACACAGTCCCAGTCCGAAATCACAATCGATATTTACTTCCAGGTTAAGACCATTTAAGAAATTATTCCCTCCGTAATCTTTCGTAATATCATCAAAATCAGTGATGTCATTTGTAGTAAATCCACCGACCATAACACTCTCAGCCCATTTGTAAGGATCGGAATGTCCCAATAGATAATAAGGACGGTTGGAACAGAATATCATAGACTTAGCACAATCGCTGCATATCTCGTTATTACGCGGCTGGTTAGCTCCTACAGTATAGTAAATGAAGTACTCAAGGTTGTCTACAAGATCACTCCACAATGGTAACTCAAGATCAACGATATCATTCTCTACCCATGTATCTATAGTAGTATTCAGCGTATATGGTCCCCAGGTATTTCCGATATTGTCAGCAATCGTTATGTCAACTGTTCCGGTAAAGTTAAAAGCGGTGTAAATCTTTTTTAGTGTAATCTGCCCTCCTACGATCTTTTTGCATACAAGGTGTACTCCAGCATAAGTTTTCGCTATTGAGCGATCAGCGGTGTTCCTACGCCGCCCTATCACCCCCGTATAAGGCTGCACCCTTAGCTCATTATGTTTCAGAAGCTCTCTGGATGCGTCCGATACGAAATACTTGATAGCGTTCTCTCTGGATTGATTCATAGCATCCCATACATCTTGTTCACATTTCTCCAAAGAAGCCAGACTCCGCAAAGGCCATAACTCATCAATATACAATCCTGAATAGCTTGTATTAAAGTTCAGCGTAAAATTCTCTTTAGGGTCCCAGCATTCACATTCGGTTCTTGACAGCCCGATTATGTAATCATAGCAATCGTACAAGTCTGTGACAATGATTGACATTATCTTATTTTTTAAATTTAAAAAAAGGGGTGCTTTTACACACCCCTAAATTTAAGACAGTTTACTATGACAATGAAAAACTTTATGTCATTTCTATGGTTCTTCACCACATTCAAATTCAAGGATGCCTGTACGGGTTGCAGTACAACCTACAGGATTCAAAAAGATATCTCCGAAAGTTTTCAGCTTGAATTCGTGACTGAAGAAGTCCCCATCGTCACAAGTATTTTTATAATGAACATCGTAACATACTCCCGGTAAGTAGAACGAAGGCATCGACCAGCGATATTGATCCATATTTTTAACAGGATTTGCAGCTTTATTTGCTTCGTAATAGCACTTGGTTACAAATGCTAAGGATCCTTTGTTCAACATATAAGTGATATAATTAGGGTCATTGACGCTATCAATGTTAAACAAATCAAAGCAAAAGTCCATAGTACCGAATTTCCCTATACCGTTCTCACAGCATTTATCCCATTCGGCTGTCCAGATACTTTCATACAGGTTAAGACCTGAAATAAGCATAGGATTTTTGAATCTGTTCATCTTTGCTACACGGGCAAAATAACCCATAAGATCAGCGTTCCAGTAAGCAGGCTGAACATAAGTAGTTGTTCCTGCTACATCACCTTTTCCATGGTCAGATTCATTCACACCAAGATTGGCGTTCAGTACAGCAACCGCTTGACCGGCCCACCATTCGTCTAAAGAAAGAGAAGCTTTCAGAAGTCCTTTTGCAACAATATCTTCGAAATCGAAGAAATTGGTACGGAAAACATCTTCGCCAACTTTAAATTCAGCACACCGTTCGCGGTTTAAGTAGTATTCTTCAACGTTTGTAGACAGTTCAGTACCCGAAATAGTACAATCGGTACAGCTACCATCTTCAACGTCACATGCATTGACCCAGCCTACATCTATAGTCGGGTCTTTTTTTCCTTTCAAATCACCAAATTTAGCCGTAGTCTGAGCGATTATGCACTTTACGATTTCCGCTTGTGGTTCATAATCAACTTTCTGAATACGGTCAGCCCAAATCTGATCTGCTTTTACTTGGATGTTTACAAGGGCGGTTTCTGAAAACACGCCTTTAGCTGTTGACATTTTTTACTTGTTTTGGGACGCATTCCACGCCTCAGCAAGCTTTATACCGCCTTCCTTATCGTTCTTTTGCATAAGGTCCGCCATCTTAGCAAGGTATTCTTTTTCGTCTTTAGGTACGTCAATATGGCTTCCACCACCATTGCCACCCGGGTCATTTCCGGCGTTGCCTCTCTGGTCACTCTGAGCAAAATCGTAATTCAACTCGGCAAGTCCTTTTACAAAGTCAGCAAATTTTATCGGATTACCGTGTTGGTCATCCATGCGGTTACCACCTTTTAGAATCAGGTGATCTCCGCTTTCCTGTGGTTCGTAATCGTATTGATCGAACTTGTTGAGAAAATCTTCTCTACGGTTCTGAGCAACTACAGGATTCTCGCTTTGTATAGGATTAAGGCTGGAAAATATAGACAATACGTTGCTTTTGATTTTAGTAAGCCTGGAAATTTTGTCCTGGTTTAACTTATAATCATTGAAATCATTCTGAAGTGTATCATAATCTTCTCTGCTCTTGAGTTTTTCAAGCTCAACATAAAGAGGATGAGTCTTTACTTTTTCATCAGATATGTCACACTCTGAAACCTGATCAATGATTTCTTTTACAAGGTCAAGACCTTTTGACGTACTCTCTATGCCGTAAGCAGCTTTGATTTTCTTCTCAAAATCTTCCATGATCTCTTTGATATGTTGGTCACGGAGATTTTTGATCTGAGTTTTGTCAAGCGTGGCAGATGATTTGAGTTTTTCAACTCGTTTCGTATCAAGGTCAAGTCCCAAGTCAAGCGCACCTTCTTTTAAAGTAACTTCATCAGAATCGTCAGCTTTTTCGTAAAGGAGTGCTGAAATCTCCTCGGACGTTTTATTATAAGCTTTCGTCAAAAGCCCGGTAAGCAATTCTTTTTCGTTCATTGCGTTACAATTTATTAAACTTCAAAATTCATATCTTCAGGAATCCACTCTTTTTTTAATGCTCCCATCTTATAAAAATCTTCATAATATTTCGCATTTAGAGCCTCATCCATTGTATCGTCAATATAAATGTCACCTTTATTTGCTTCGGTTTCTGCAGCACACAATGCTTTATAGAAACCATCTTTGCCTTTTCTAAGTCGTACTGCCATTTCACAAATTTTCTAAATATAATTGATATAATTTATCTGTAGAAGCGCGTTTATTGTATTCAAACCCTTCTATTTTATCCAATTCAGCTTTTATTTCATCGCGTTCCATCTCAGGTATTTCAAAAGAAACCGGCTCAGTAAAGGCTTGAGGCGTTGCTACTACCGTATCCTGCAAGTCTTTATCATCAATGACTTTAAATCTACGAGCAAGCCCCTTGTCTTTCATCATCTGCCATGTCTCAACCGTGACATAATCCACATGATCTTCATATTTCCTACTCTGTATTGTCGGCATCATCTAGTTTTTTCTGTAATGTTTCAAGCTTAGAATTGTATGCGAACTTTATTCCACGTTCCTTTAGTTCTGCCCGGACTTGTTCAATTTCACTAAGTGATTTAGATGTGTCAATATCTTCATCTTCGAAAACATCGGGAATTTCGGTTAATTCATCAACAGAAACTTCAACTGCTTTTGGCTTTGGTTTATTTGCTTTTGCAACAATCTTTTCGTTAAAATCAATTACCTCCTTAGAAATCGGAGCAGGAGTAGCTTCGGAAAATTCTGTCCACATTGCCCGTTCATCTTCGGTCATACGCTTCCAGGTTTCCCAACCAAATTTACGATATACATCAACGTTGCCGTCTTTGTATAATACTTTTTGTTCTGTCCAGGGTGTTTCTTTTTCCTTTTCCATGATTTACAAATTTAAGTTTATTTATTTAAATTATCAAGTGAGTCTCTTAATGATGTCCATAAAAAATTAACACGCACTCTGTGATAGACCTTTAAGGCAGTACCTATAGGATACTCTTCTTCATCAATTCCATACAATAAAAAAAAGTCATTAATAGCATCTTTTATCTCCATTTTATTGCGTTCTATCATTGCCGTAACATGCACAAATAACATTACATCAATTGTTTGTCTGCGATAAAAAGCGGGTATTCTATTTTCGTATTCCTTGCTTCTTGGCATATTTAATGTATTCCGCCTGTATATCAAAATCCTGCGAATCACTTACAAAGGTAAAGAATTTTTTTATCTCACTCCTAACCATGAAATGAGTACCCGTGCAACTGCGATATAAATTCCATAGTTTACCAAATTGCGGAGTCCATCCCGGATTATTAATAACTGCTCCGATATTCATTATTATAAAGTCATTGAATGAACGATGCCATTTTAAAGCATAGATTTCTTTCTGATCGCCGTAGAACTGTATCTGCTGTTCCTGGGCCTTAATTTTCCTGATAGTGTCTTTTCCATAATTAACATCTCCTAAAAGAATTGTTGTCCATTCTGACCAAAGCAAGTGAGTAGTAAGTAAAGTGTTTAGAGTACAAATGCCCTGCTCTACGTTAAATACCATTGTAGAATGTTGCTTTATTGCGTCTAAATGAGTTATAACAATAGATCCCGGAAACTGACGTTGTATTCTTTCAATTAGTATTTCATCTTTGACTTCTATTAGTTGCTTGATCTCAGGGATATCAGGATTAAGAACTTTGTTCCACCGTGTTTGCGATCCGGCACATAAGATTAGTCTCTTTTCGTCAAGCATAGTTTTTAAATATTGCATCATATACAGTCATAAATCCCCATAATTTTGCATCCCAACCATAAAGTTTTGTGAAATCAGGTTTTTTAGATAGATATTTTCCATAATTTTTATAGAATACTGAATCATAAAAATCATTCTCAAGCTTTTTGAAAAACTTATCTGTCAGATTCCAGCTATAATCATGCCTTCCGTATGGGATATCTGTTATATTATATTTGAATCTTTTTGTTATTTCTATTCGTATAGTATCAGTCTTTCCATTAAATTTACACCACTCAGGGTCAACAGTAAGAGCATGCTCAAGATATGTATAAGAGCCAAGGGGCATAAGTAAATCCTTAAATTCCATCATATATAAAGAGTCCCATTGTCCCTCATCGGGAGTGAAGTGTAAGAGTATATCTATAAATCTATTATCGCTCCTTCTAGGAAAATTTTCTTTACCATGCATTGCAATATATTTGAAACTCTCACTCATCAATCCCGTTATGACAAAATATTTACTTTCATCAGGAACAATATCTGACCAGAAATTCATGGACTGATTGTAATTATTCCAGCCATTAAGTGTATTATTCTTATCGCCGATATTATAATAGTTTTCCTTCGCTCCTTCAAAGATTGAAAATTGATCCTTATTCCAGCCCTGTCGTTTCATAATCTCCAAAAATTGTGGCCCCTCCGGCTGATGACAGCGGAAATGAATATCAAAGCGCAATCCCTCCAGCCATAGATCACGCATACAAGAACTTATAATGCGAGAATCATAACCTCCACTATGTAACATGAGATATTTTTCGCCTTCTTTGAGATTTACAACAATATACTTTTTTACTCCATCGACTATATTTTGGGTGAATTGCTGAATGGATAGTTTCGTTTTAGGTTGATCTTTGAGCAAATATTTATAATCAGGATTAATCCGTTCTGCTGGAGTTGTGAATTTAATCTCTTCGAAAGGTGTCTCCCACCAAGGAGGATTATATCTATGGTTAAGGAATTTTGTCAGAAAAGTAAGCGATTGTTGTTTATTGGCAAGACGTATAAAGTCATAATCCATATTCCCGTGATCATCTTTCATGATTCCGCGGTGGAAGGTCGTTTTTAAACTATCTCTTGTTTCCATAGACCAAAAATAATGTGTTTACATCATTAAATTTATTTTTCACTAATTCAAATTCTTCAATATTATAAATATCTAATAACTGATATCGCAAATATATTTCATCCTCCGATTTAAAACATCTATAATGATTTTCAGACATATAATCCGGCACTGAGAATACAATTCTCTGTCCGGGTTTCATTCTTTCTAAAATACCCAAATCATCTTTAATATGTTCTAATACCTCGAATGCTATTATAGTATCATATTGAGATATATCAATTGAGCAAATATCATTACACATAAATTTCATGGATGGATTTCTTAACCGGGCCTGATTGATAGCTTCCTCACTGAAATCAACTCCTATATAAGAAATATTAGGATTATCCCCGAATATTTGTGCAAATTGCCCCGTCCCACAACCAAGTTCTATTATATTGTCTGAAATATATTTTAAAGAAGCTAACCATAACGGATAATATGGACTCTTTGTATAATGACATCTATATTTTGTCGAACATTTATAAATTTTATTATATGCGCTAGGAGTATAATTCACAATCTCTCTATTAGTTTAAATTCAGGTATAGTATCAAAAATACTTATATCTACAGGCTCCATATTCTCACGGTAACAATCAAACCCCGTAATATTCCCCTGTCCCTTAACATCTACTGCAACCATTCCCTTAATAGAAAAAGAGATCCAGTTAAAATTATTGTGCATCCTTAGTCTTTTCATCATATTATAATCAAGCCCGGAATTCATACCCGAAGGCCATAGCTTGCCGTTGAGTTTGTTAAAAGCTTTCTTACTGAGCATACGGGCCATGCCTACAGTCTCTCCTTTGCGGAAATTCGTGTATCCTATCCAGTGCATAGCTTCCTTGCTTCTTGTATGGTAAAAATAACAGTCTTTTATGCCCGTTATATCCGCACCGTCTTTTAGTGTCTTGAAATATTTCTGAATCAAAGCATCATCAATGAAATCGTCACTTCCTAGAATCAGAAACCCATCAGGATTGAATCTCATGGCCGCTAACTGAGAAGCTTTAACAAACTTGTTACTGAGAGGTTTGTTAGGAGTTTCTACATAGGCTACTCCATAGTCTAGGCACATTCTTTTTGATTTTAGACCTTCGCTCCCCGCTATTGCCGCCTCTATCCCGTAGTCTTTTTTGTATCTCTGAAGACTCGAAAGAAAGATTTTAGTCAATGCCTTACGCTTCCATATTGCTGATACTATAGATATTTTCATTATCTTTGTATTAATCCAATTGGAGGTAGAGGACTATATGTCCTTGAAAGCCGGGGTAAAGCTGTTAGGAGAGGATGCAGCAACTTTCCACCCCGGTTTTTTCATACTTCTAAATCAAAACAAATATCCCTTTCATTGGATGATAAATTAGTCCCTTGCGCCCACCATTTCGCGCCGGTCAATTCCATTGCCTTGGTGATTTTTTTATCAACCTCTACGTTTAGTGGCCCCGGATAAGTAATTTTAATTTGTGCTTTCATACTTTTCTTTTTTATATTGTTTAAAAATCTTCTCCTGTCCTTTTTGCATATCCATGCGTAACTTGCCACTAACTATCTTCCGATTGAGAAGGCTTACACTTGTGAGATGTCTTACAAGAGAATTACCTACTAGTGCATGTTGTATGCCGGCGGCTTTTAGTTGTTCTGCATAAACATCGTCAGAATACCAGAACCTTACAGGATAGTCAAACCCTCCGATCATATCCATTACTACCCGATCCATGATAATACACCATCCTAATACATGTTTCCCGACTTCATAACCTACTCTTAACCCTCCGAATATATGCCTTGGAGTAGGACTGACACTTAAAAAGCTAAACGTTTCCATTGCATAAATAGCGTTCTTAGCCCAATTCTGCTCGAAGTATAGATCATTATTACAGAAAGCTACATATTTATTCTCACAGACCGAAAAGCCCAAGTTAAGACATTTATTGTAATTAAACTCGAAATCATAGTAAAGCATTTTTGTACCTGGTTGCTCTCTGGCCGTAAGACACTCTTCAACTACTACTACCTGACCTATCTGCATTCCTGCATTCTCTCTGGCTGTGCGAATAGCATTCCTGGTCATTGACCATAAAGGGCTGTTTATGCTGTTGGTTACAATTACTATGTCTATCATTTATGCCTTATATAACAACCTGAATCTGTCTCAAATTTATTAAAAACCGTATGAATAGGATAACCCGTCTTGAATTTAAATCCATCATAGATCAGTTTATTGAAAATAGCCATATCAGCATTACGCTTCATAGTATCTGTTATTTGTTTAAATTCTGATAGCAACGTGAATAAGTTATCATATTGCCCTCCCAGGATACCGCAATTTAATACTTTTTTGTCTTCATGCGAAACTTCACCAAAGGCTTTTTGGAATTTATCTTTTATCCACACTGAATCACCTATCTTACTCTCTTCGGATCCAATCAGTATACTATCATCAATCAGCGGAAATGGATCTTTGAAAAGTTCCAGGTCTCCACAATCCAGGCATAATATCTTTTCATATCGATATTTCTTTAAATAGTGGAAATAACACCTGAACCGCTCTGTGAGGGGAATTTCACCTCTAAGCTTATATCTCTCAAATCGTATCTTGTCTGTTGAATACTTGTTAACAAACTCCTTACTTGCCCCATCCTGGAAGATAATCATATTTAATCCCAGTCGCTTTACGCTGTCATACAAAGGATTAATGAGTGTTATATCATTTTGCTTCCAATATTTTCTCCTTTGGGGATCCTTTTTAGTGGTAAAATAAGCTGTAAAGATTATATTTTCTCCCATATCGCATATATTCTTTTAAATATTTCTCCAAGCAAATAACATTCAGGTTCATCATTATCAAGATCAAGTTTCCATTGTCTTGATTCCATGATGAAATTAGTAAGATGTTTACATTCGTGTACCAATTCATGAATCTTTAATTCACAATCATTCCTTAATAATAAAATAAATTTATTTTCATCTTGGAACCATAAAGAACGAGCATGGACATATTCTTCTACTTCTATAATCCCATGTTTTTTGCAAAATTCAGATAATTGTTCTTTATTGCCTATTCTTAGCATTATTTTAGCAGGGGGTACTTTGAATTCAAGTATTTTAACTATATCTTCTCCCATATCTGAGGGTTTTTAGGTGAATATTTCTGTCTCTGGAAATCTGCCAAGCTCTATGCAAGTCTTATTTAGAATCTTTCCAATTGGTTTTAATCCTTTCCATATTTTCGGTTTCAATCCAGCCATGATATATTTACTCAATGCACCTCTCTTCGGTGGTATATATTTAGCACACAATTCAAAGCTTTCCCGGCTCATCATGTAACATGCAACGGCTCTTTCTACTCTTGTAACCTCTAAACCGTCTATAATTTTAGGCGTAGATAGCGGTTTTAGCTCCCAGGCTACGTTATCTCTCTTGAGCATTACTACCTTATAGCTTGTCTTATTTAAGACTGTTAGCATCGCTGTAAGCCAGCCTTCGCAAGGAATAATATCATTATCTAATTGAACAATATAATCACCTCTTGCTATAAGGAATCCGGCCAACATACCACCCCAGTCACCGTAATTTCTTGTCATTCGGCAATAAGTCACATGATTATACCATGAATCAGTATTTACCAGCATCCAATTAAACCATTCTCTTGTACCATCGGAGCTATCATTATCAATAATTATATGCTCATAGTCGCATTTCGTGTTACTACGAACAGCATCTAAAACCTGAGCAGTGTATTCAAGCCTATTGCGGCAACGGGTGATAATAGAAATCATCTTTTACGTTTAGTAGGAACTACATATCTTGAAGAACCTTTCGGAACTACTATCTTATTCGGTGTTTTAGCTACTTTAGCACCTTTCTTTTTTTTGCATCCACACGCCATTATTATTCCTCCTCAATTTTTTTTAGTTGATATAAACAAGCATCATAACCTATCCTGCAACAATGTCCCACAAATCCATCTGAACCCATCCCTGCATCTTTAAGGACTTTATGGAACTGCTCCCATTGTTCCTTAGTAGGTGGGATAAATACATCTTCAGGATATGGATGCGTTTTAATAAGATAATCGATTAATTCTTTATATTCCACGGTATAAATTTTAGTTGTATATCATATATCGAATCTTCCGGGCACGTGACAAACGAGGTATTCCCCGGCTCTAATGTATTCGTAATCCCTAGAGGCTTGTCGCAAGTTAGTGATAAATTTCCAGTCGTGTGAGTAATTGCCTTTTTTGTTCCATCGAGCAACGTTAGGTCTGTGCATGATATTGGATGTTCCACAACGCCCGACTTTGTTGATATTGCATTTATTATGCCTGAATTCCTGTCCATTCCAAACATAGTCATCGAACCAATACCAATCTTTCCCATTCTTGCTGCCCGTAGCCAATCCCTCCAAATGCCCCGGAGCAAACGCATCGTCAATATCCAGGTAACAACAATAATCGCCTTTAGCTTCATCTAGTCCGGTGTTTCTGACAGTGCCACTCCATTGCGGCTGCTTGTCAATGTATAAGACTTTAACGTTATAAAGATCGTTAATTTGCTTGACAATTTCAACTGTTTTTTCACATCCATCAGCAATTATTATTAACTCCCAGTCTTTGTAGGTCTGTCCCTGTACGCTTCGTATTGCCCGAACAATCTTTGTATCCCGATCTTTAGCAGCAGTTTTGTACTTACCTAAATAGGAGGGCATTATTACGCTAATCACAAGCTTCCTTTCTGCCAAGCTCACAAGCCAAACTCTCTGTAATGTACCGTATCGAGTGTCTACAATTCCACCGGCCGCGTTCTATCAAAGCATTGTACTTCTGGTCACATCGTACACCCTTCGGCTTGCCTATCAGATAAGGGTCACATTTCCATTTCTCTGTCTCTTTCGTGTTAAAGACTTTGTTTGCACGTTTTATACAGAATTGTCGAGAAGTATCTATCGTTCCACCTGCGTAAACAAACCATGTTAGCTCCAAACTGTCAGCATAATGTTTATTAATTGCCGCATCTGTCTGATTAAACGTATCATACGCAAACTGCCTGTAGTACCGTTCAATCATTCCATCTCGTACCTTTGTTCCGGTAACAATCTCTTTCATTCCCCGAAGGTACTCAGAATAGCCTTTTTTGTTGTTCACTGACCGGATAACATAATCTTTTAGCTCCTGGCGAACTTCCGGCATCCTGGTTACCTTCTCTAAATAACCTCCTTTGATTAGTTTACCTTTTTTTATGCCTATCGATGTCTCAATGAATCCTACTTTTTCCCCTATACTCTTTATGGCATCAGCAGCATCGGGGAGCATCTTTGAATAATATCTCTCTGATAATGGAGTAAGCTTAAGCATATCCTGGCCGTACTGAGTGTTTACCTTTCTGAGTGTTTCTGTGTCCAGCGTATCAAAGAACTTGTCTAACTTCATAGTTAGCCGCATATTCTTTGTATTGGCTATTAACTTACCTGTCTCGTCTACTGAGAATTCACCCATAAAATCACTTACTAAGCTAGATAATAGGATCTGCTGGCTTCGGTCTACTCTTTTACTGAGCCAGTCCAGTCGAGAAGCAATGTAATCATCTTTGCGCTTCCATAGATCAGATAGTTTTTTATTATCAGCCATATTTTTGTAGCAAGGGCAAGAATCGAACTTGCGTAATCAGGCTTATGAGACCTAACTGGGAACCAGCACCCTCCTTGCATCTATTGTTAAGCATTGTCCGGCTCTACAAATGTTGCAGCTTGAGACATTTGACTTTCTAGTTCTGTAACAATCTCCTGAACCTTTGCGTCAACTATCTCAACTTGGTTTTTACGCGGCATCTGAAAGAATCCATCATTTTCTAAGAAGATATCATCGAAGATCCACCCCAGGTTATTGTAAAGGACTTTTATATCGAAAGGAACAGAATTACTTGTTAAGGCCGTTATAATTTCTTCATCACTCTTTCCTGAAAAAGGATCGAAAGATTCTACTGTCTTGAAAACCTGATATTCGTGTGGATTATCTGCCGTATCTATTCTTATAATCTCATCATCAATATTACGTAGAATCTTATCCGGCGCACCTGCTTCTTTGGCTGCTGCCCGGTCCCGGATATAGTCATCTTTTGATTTAAACTTGAAATCCTTCGAAAAAGTAAGCACTGCTGTAAGATTATTGTCCAGGCTGGTTATCTCTGCTATTAGATTGACTCCAAACTTCCACAACTTAGCATAGCGCAATGATAACGGATAAAGTGTATCGTAGATATTATCCAGATCTATGCGTTTCTCTGTAGCTGTCGTAGCTACCTCTTCGCGTGTGAAAATATCAGAGTTAAAGACCGCTTGCATACATTCATTAGTTAAATATTCAACATAGCTACGCTGGAATTCTATAAGAGCCACTTCGGGAGTAAGATATTTAGCAAGATTATCTAAAGATAGTTGTTCTTCTGGTACTTTAGGAATAGGCACATAAATCATATCCTGTGCTGAAGTATGTACTTCAAATCCTGATCCACGACATTGATTACACTTAGTTGTTACTTGTTTCCCGTCATCACTCCTGTGTGTATATCCTTCAAGACAGTCTGGATTAGTACATTTATTCGCCATGACTATCTTTTGAGGAAAAGCATGCAAAGCCATTGTAAGATCAAGCTCAGAGTTTGCTTTAAGCGTCTTTTTAAGATGAGGAACTGCTTCATGATAGGGACAAACATAAGTCCTACCGTCTGTAACATCGTCACGTTTATAACCAACTCTGAAAGCAGGAACTTTATCAAGATTGTGTGGTTTGAACTGAATTATCTCGAAATAAGTCTTTTCATCTTTCTTGAAAAACAACCGTCCATCAACTTCTACGATCTCCCCTACTTCAGTTGCGGTGTGTGCAACAGACCCATAAATAGGATTATCTTCATCAAGCTGTATGGCTTGGATAGTCTGATTAAGAAGATACATAGTATAAACTTCATCCTTTTTATCAACTAAGTACTGAAGGATGTTGTTATCATATTCAAACATTATCGCTTCTGAGGCTTTGGACTCGTAAGGATATGGACTGGCTTTTTTAACTTTCTCATCAAAAGCCTTCCATTCGATAATAGCAAAAGCATTAGGATCAATGTCGTTTAGTTCGATCCACCGCGTAGACATCCAATCATCAAAAGACATATCTCCCCAAAAGACTTTAAGAATATCTTCTAAATCTTTTGCTTGTTTAAATTCTTTATCATCTTTATAACCTATCACCCTTGTCATGCCGTTAGAACGCGGTACTTTTCTTTCTACTGAAGTGATATTGGAGACAACTGAAGGAATAATATGTTGTGTAATCGCTTTACGTTGCTCAAAAGCTGTGTCAGTTTCCCGCATAGAGAATTGTTTCATCATATCGTCAAGTCCTTCGCCTGTAATGAAGCTGTAATACATACCAGCGAGATCTTTTACACGTTCATAATCTTGATGTCGTGTACTGTTTACTACAATATCAGCAAGCTGCTGGATGTAATCATCTAGGATTTGTATCATAATTTAAAGTATTTACTGAAAGCCTCTGTAATGAAATAATCAAAACTGTCAGAAGTATGGCCATATTTCTCGTAACTCTGCGCCGTATCGGGATCTTTTACGGTTGTTTTCATCTTTTTACCCTCTGGATCCTCTTTAAGATACTCGAAATCAGCTATAATTTTCTTACAATTTCGGTCTACTAAGATACGAATATCAAACCGTTCATCAAATATATTGTTTGCAAAGTCTCTACGTTTGATTACTGACGGTGCTTTATATCGTACTCTGTCTGAATAATTATTGAGATACGGCTGTAGTTCATCTCTAATGATATCATAGTCGTTTCTACGGCTCCGTGTGTCCCTTGCCGACCCTGTAGGATCACCGTAGTAGAATATCCCCGCTGTGAGCTTCTGAGCATACTTGCGTAAAAATTCCCTTGTTACACGTTCTGTTGTATTATTAGGTGATCCCATACAGAATTCATCAAATGCCCGGACCTGGTAACCTTCCTTTATGGAAACTATCTGCCAGCATGTTAAAGTCATATAAGGAACTACATTGAAGTCGTAAGAGATGTGTATCGGTTCGTTTTCCAGGAAAGGAACATAGTTTGTATGCACTTGCCGGTCGAAACTTGAATAAAATTCTCCACCGGCCTTTCCAAAAGGATTAGCGAAGATTAATCGTTTACCGGATTCTTTTAGCTTGCCTTCTCTGTCGGAGTGTTCTTTTATCAGTCCTTCGATATGTCCCTCTGGCAGATTTTCTTTGTTGTGGTACGTTGAGCATATAGAAACACACTGATCGCCGTTCTCGTATTTAAAGAAATCGTCTTTGTCGTATATTTTGGAATGGATCTCATCTTCCATCTCATCTAAACGGAACCAATCATTTAGCCAATCTACTTTGGCTGGAGTAGTGCCTATATAGAGAGGATTAACCGAAACACCGTTTATTTTTATGCCTGGCTGCCGGAGTCTGTGCAGAATAACTTCCTTTATCGCTTCTTCCTTTGTGTCTTTTGTTTCATCAAGCACAGCCCATCCTATTTCTTTTCCTTCATGAGCCATGTAATTATCCAAAGAGGCTTTGTAAACTACTGCACCATTAACAAAACTTATTATTGAATCGTATCTATCGAAATTATGAAACTCTGTGTTAAAGCTGTTAGGAGGCTTCTTACCTATAATGTAATGTAAACCCTCAACAAGGCCGAAATACTTCCCCCAAACGTCCCTAATGTTCTTTAAAGTGGATGTATTGAGCTGTTCGTATGTATTGGCTCCGATGAATCCTGTCATGTGAGGGTGTTTCTTTACAAGAGCAGCTGATATAACTCCTTCTAAGAAAGTCTTGCCGCTTCCGGTCCCTCCCATAAAAAGATTGATACGGTTTGGACTCTCATAAATATATCTCTGCGGATCACTGAGGATTATTTTCTTTTCGGTTTCTGTACTCAAGCTTTATGTTAAATGGTAGTTCGTCTTTTATCGTGTGAGCTAAATCTTTTTTGTCTGCCTGCCCTAATCTGTTTTTGCCGAGCCATACGAGCATCCCACTATCACCGGATATAGCCTTCTTAAATTGCTTCTCTTTTAGCATTGAATTCCCCGATGCTTTCTTTTCTTGTAAATACTTTGAAAAACTAAGTTTATTGTCCTGTTCGCATCTTTTATACAATGTGAGTGGATTAAGCCCTAGTACAGCAGCTATTTCCGTTCCTTCGCAGTCGGCTTCCAGGAGTTCGTCAACACGTTTCCAGTCTATATCTGCTTTCGGTCTTGCCATTTGTGGAGATGGGCGGAATCGAACCGCCGTCTAGTTTCCATCAGGAATTTGTTTCATTGTTTCCACCCGAGATTTGTTTGCTGTCTTTCCATTTACACCCCCAAAGCTAGTAGCCTCCTGTTTCGGTCTTGCCATGATACAAAAATACACAATGCTGTATTAAAATCAAATTAATATTATTTAGACAGACTATAAATTATCATATTATTATCTTTTTATTTGTTTTAATGTATCTTTTTATATTATTTATCGTATATTTACATAAAGAATTAAACTCAAAGTCATGAAAACAACATTTTATT